>Ga0335075_10002309_pt1 | contig 30780 bp, 23 predicted proteins | sample Lox_Sample_24_FD_206723 | JGI IMG/M metagenome (GOLD analysis project Ga0335075, IMG submission 206723) | Soil microbial communities from Loxahatchee National Wildlife Refuge, Florida, United States - Lox_Sample_2.4 | ecosystem: Environmental > Terrestrial > Soil > Wetlands | place: USA...
CCAGCACCAGTCCTGCGCCTGATGCTGTCGCCTGCCGCAGTTGCAGGTCGCCAGACCTGTCAGGTGATGCCGGTGATCGCAGTCGCAATCGGTTACGCTCATCACTCCAGTTGGGCCATTAACGAGACGCGCACAATTTCGGTAAATGGCAACGAGGCCATCTCAGCTGGCGGCACTCGGACTGCTCGGGTTGGGTCAAACGAGTCGGTGATGTGGGTAATGTGATCGTACTGAAACTGCCGGCGATGAGATCGTCATGAAGGCTGGTTCAGCTTCGATAACGCTAAATAAGAATGGTGACATCGTGATCGAAGGTAGACAGATTACTATTAAGGGTCAGGCGATGTTGTTGTGAATGGCCAAAAGATCATCGAAAGCTGATGGCCTAGTATCTACAGCGGTTCAGAATTGAAGCGGCGGCCTTTAAGCGTCCAGCGGCGATACGCAGACATTCGTCCTTGCAAACTGTCGACGGCGGAAAGCGAGCGCACAGCGGACATTCCGTGCAACACAGTTTTGCTGGTTCCGAACATGATGGCGGAGATCCTGGTTCGCTCTGACGGACAGGGCGAAGTTTCTGGGTCCAGGGCGGCGTTCACCTAACCGGCGGGGTCTTCGTCGCCGGGCTAGCCGCGCCAGCGTGGACCTTGATAACATTTGTGGATTTTGTGAGATCGCGCTAAGCCTGGAGAGTCAAAAGCGCAAACGCAGGGGGGAGAAGCGTGCCACGCCAGGACATCATCGATCAGGTGCAAAAATACATCAACCCCTTTCGCGTGGCGAAAGGCAAGGACTTCCGCCTCAAGCACTTCGATGCTGGCGATACGCTCGGGCTGAGGATGGACAAGAGGGAAGCAGCCGATCTCCTCGAGCGGGGTTCGGAATGGCTGGCGATGGAGCAGGACATGCTCTACGCGCAGGACTCCTGGTCGGTGCTGATCATCCTTCAGGCTATGGACGCAGCGGGCAAGGACAGCACGATCAAGCACGTCATGTCTCGCGTGAACCCACAAGGCTGCGACGTGCATTCATTCAAGCAACCCTCCAAGGAAGAGTTATCACACGCCTTCCTCTGGCGCTATACGACGAAAATCCCAGAGCGTGGCCGCATCGGTATTTTTAACCGCTCCTATTACGAGGAAGTTCTCGTTGTGCGGGTCCACCAGGCTCTGCTCGATGCGCAAAGGATCCCGCCGAAACTCGTGACCAAGTCCTTCTGGGACGAGCGGCTCGACGACATCGCGCGATTTGAGGACTATCTGACGCGCCAGGGTGTGCTGGTGCTGAAGTTCTTCTTGAACCTTTCGCGTAAGGAGCAGAAGAAACGTTTCTTGGATCGGCTCGACACGCCGGAGAAGAATTGGAAATTCTCGCCGTCCGACGTGCGCGAGCGCCGATACTGGGACGACTACATGCACGTTTATGAGGAAGCGATCCGGGCGACCGCGACCAAGGGCGCGCCGTGGTACGTCGTCCCCGCGGACAACAAGTGGTTCACTCGGCTTGTCGTAGCCGCCGCGATCGTTGAGGCGATCGAGACGCTCGATCTCGCCTATCCGACCGTCTCGGCGGAGCAGAAAACGGAACTCGCCGCGGCGCGGTTGGAGCTCTCGACCGAAAAGTGAGCCACTAGCGCGAGAGGACCACCGCCGATGTCTACCACGATCGCAGTTCTCGGTGGAGTGGGCCTCTTCCTGATCGGCATGACCGTCATGACTGACGGGCTCAAGGCCATGGCCGGCTCGGCCCTGCGCGGGGTGCTGAGCAAGGCAGCGGCGACGCCGCTTTCAGGCGCCTTCTGGGGCGCGATCGTCACGCTGCTCGTGCAATCCTCAAGCGCCACGACGATGACCACGATCGGCCTCGTCAGTGCAGGACTGCTGACCTTCCCACAGGGCCTTGGACTCGTGTTTGGCGCGAATGTCGGGACGACCGGCACCGGCTGGCTCGTGGCCCTGATTGGGCTACGCGTGTCGCTTTCCACTTACGCGCTGCCGATGATCTTCGTCGGCGCGCTGACCAAGCTTCTTGCGAGCGGACGGATAGCGGGCGCGGGCGGGGCCCTCGCCGGCTTCGCGCTCGTGCTTTACGGCCTCACGGGCCTGCAGCAAGGCATGGGGGGGCTTGCGGAACGAATGCATCCCGCCGACCTCCCGGCGGTGCTTGGCTCGCCCGGTGTCGGCTGGATTTCCGGCTGGATTGGGCTTCTCACTCTGGTCGTCGCCGGTCTTGCGATGACGGCGGTGATGCAGTCCTCCACGGCGGCGATCGCGGTCACGCTCGCTGCCTTCGGCGCCGGGGCCATCGGACTCAACCAGGGCTGCGCGCTGATCATCGGGCAAAACATTGGCACCGCGACGAGCTCGGCGCTGGCGGCGATCGGCGCGAGCGCGACCGCGAAGCGCCTGGCGCTCGCTTATGTGCTGTTCAAGCTGATAGCTGCGCTGATCGCGCTGGCCACCTTTCCGCTCACAATGGCGCTGGTGCAACGCTGGCAGAGCGCGGTTGACGGGTTGACGCTCCTCGCCGCCTACCACACCGCCTTCAACCTCGTCGGCGTCGTGGTGCTGCTGCCCGCAGTTGACTGGTTCACCCGTTTCGTCGAACGGCTGCTTCCGTCGAAGGAGTCTGCGCGCAGGCGCAGCCTCGATCCGGCCGCGCTGGTCAATCCGGTCGTTGCCGTGGAAACGGTGAGGCGGGCGGTGGCGAAGGTGCTCACGGCTTTATGCGTCTCGATCGGTGCCTCTCTTGCGGACGAGGGGGGAAGAGGCGGCGAGACGTCGAAAGCCGCTGGTGCGCTTAAGGAGGCGCAGGAGTTCCTGTCGGAACTGAAGGAGCCGCCAGGCTCTGACGAGGAGAGCCTGCGCCTGACCCACACGCTGCACGCGCTGGACCATACGTCCCGCCTCATCGAGATAATCGGCGAGGGAGACGGGCTGACGTCGGCAAATGGCGGTCCCGACGACCTGCGCGCGGCGGAACTCTGCAAGGGCGCGATGCGCCAGGCGGAAATGGTTGCCGGATCAGTCATCGCGGAGTCTGCTTTGAGCCCCCGTGCCCAGCCGATCGGATGGGAGGCCTCGCCTGAGGCGAAGGCGGTGCTGGCCGAGCTCGAAAGCGCTGCGAAGGCGCTTAACTTGATGCAGCGCGAACATCGCACCGCGACCCTTGTCGCGGTCGCGCCAGGAAAGCTGACGGCGGTGGAAGCCTTCGTGCGGGTCGACGCGATGCGGCGGCTTGACCGAATGACGCATCACGCCTGGCGTGCGGCAGCGCATCTTCTGGGTCGCGGCAAATAGCAACAGAAGTTGGGGTGGGGAGACGGCAATGAGCATCACGGCGAATGCGCCGCCGAAGGAGGAAGCTTCAGCATGGCATGCAATGCCGGTGGAGGAAGCGGAAGGGCAGCTCAAGACCGATCTTGCTCGAGGCCTCGACTCCGACGAAGCCGCGGTGCGGCTGAAAACCTACGGCCCGAACCGCCTGCCTGAGGCTAAGAAGCGAGGAGCCTTCGTTCGCTTCCTTTCGCAGTTCAACAATGTCCTGATCTACGTCCTGCTGCTTGCCGGTTTCGTTAAGCTGATGCTGAGCTTGTGGCTCGACGCGTCCATCATTTTCGCAGTGGTTATCCTCAATTCGTTGCTCGGCTTCATCCAGGAGGGCAGGGCGGAGAAGGCACTGGATTCGATCCGCAACATGCTCTCGGCGGAGGCGCGTACCATTCGCGGCGGCGAGACGCGCATGCTGCCTGCCGAGGATCTTGTGCCGGGCGATGTCGTCCTTCTTGAATCGGGCGACAGGATTCCTGCTGACCTGCGGCTGATCGAAGCCAAGAATCTGCGGACCGAAGAGGCCGCGCTGACCGGTGAATCCGTGCCGGCCGACAAGACAACAAAGCCTGTCTCCGCGAAGGCGACGGTCGGCGACCGCCACACCATGGCCTTTTCGGGCACGACGGTCGTCTCCGGGCGTGCTTCCGGCGTGGTCGTCGCAACCGGGTCCGCGACGGAACTCGGCCGTATCAATCAGCTGCTCGCGGATGTGAGTCCACTGGAAACGCCGCTGCTCAGGCAGATCAAGAAGTTCGGTTACGTCATTACTGCCGCTATAGCCATCATCGGCGTAGCTCTGTTCTCGTGGGGCCACTGGCTCGGTCACATGACCTTCGTCGAGCTGTTTCAGGCGGTTGTCGGCATTACCGTGTCGCTGATCCCGGAAGGGCTCCCTTCGCTCATCACGATCACGCTGGCGATCGGCGTGCAGAGGATGGCCCAGCGCAACGCGATCATTCGGCGCCTGCCAGCGGTGGAGACGCTCGGCTCCGTTTCGCGCATCTGCTCCGACAAGACGGGGACACTGACGCTGATGGAGATGATGGTGACCTCCGTCGTCACCGCCGAGCAGGCCTTCGAAGTCACCGGCGACGGCTACGCGCCTGAAGGCGAAGTGCGTCGTGATGGACAGAAAATCGAGAAGGAGCCGGTGCTCGAGCTCATGGGCCGAGTGTCAGCCTTATGCAACGATGCCGAGCTTTTCCAGGAGGACGGCAATTGGAAGGTGGAGGGCGACCCGACCGAGGGTGCGCTCTATCCTTTCGCGCGGAAGCTTGGAGTAGATCGCGCCTCGGAGGCTGCTGCTGCGCCGCGCGTGGACGCTATTCCTTTCGAGTCCGAGCACAAGTTCATGGCGACGCTTAACCGCTCCGCGAACGGCGAGGAGATGCTGCTCGTCAAGGGCGCGCCGGAAGTGATCCTCGACCACTGCGACCGCCAGCAGACAGGGAAAGGGCCGGCGCTGCTCGACCGCGACCGTTTCACCCGAGAGAGCGACCGGCTCGCGGCGCAGGGTGAACGCGTGCTCGGATTTGCCTGGTTGGCTTCACCCGGCCTGCAGGGGGGCGGCCTTACTGCCGCCGACCTGCCGGAGACGCTCGTTCTGCTGGGTCTCGTCGGCCTGATGGATCCACCGCGCAAGGAGGCGATCGAAGCGGTGACGGAATGCCACGGCGGCGGGATCCGCGTGACCATGATCACCGGTGACCACAAGATCACGGCGGCGGCGATTGCGAAAATGCTGGGCATCGGGGACGGGAAGACCGCCGTGGCTGGGACAGAGATTGAGGTAATGAACGACGCTGCGCTTCAGGAATGCGTGCGCGACGTCGACGTGTTTGCGCGCGCAAGTCCGGGGCACAAGTTGAGGCTTGTTAAGGCGATCCAGGGGAATCGGCAGATCGTGGCCATGACCGGCGACGGCGTCAACGACGCGCCGGCGCTGAAAAAGGCGGACATTGGCGTCGCCATGGGAATCAAGGGCACGGAAGTGACGAAGGAAGCGGCCGGCATGATCCTGGCAGATGACAATTTCGCCTCCATCTCCGCCGCCGTAAAAGAGGGCCGCACCGTTTACAACAACATCGAGAAGGCGCTGCTGTTCCTGCTGCCGACAAATATCGCGCAGGGTGCTGTGATCGCCGTCGCTATCCTCTTCGCCTTCACGCTGCCGATCACTGCGCCGCAGGTGCTGTGGGTTAACATGGTGACTTCGGTCGCCCTCGGGCTCGGCATCTCTTTCGAGCCACATGAGGACGACGTGATGCTGCGTCCACCGCGCGCGATCGACAGGCCCATCGTCACCGGTTTCGGAATCTGGCGCATCCTCTTCGTGGGCGCGATGCTGGTCGTTTATACGCTTTGCGCGTTCGCCTGGTTGAAAACAGACGGTGCATCGGACGGCATGGCGAGGACAGCCGCGGTCAACGCAATCACGCTCGGGCAGGTGTTCTATCTCTTGAACAGCCGCTACCTCATCGATTCGTCGCTGACCCCGCATGCACATGTGGGCAACCCCTATCTCTGGTGGGGGATTGGTGCGGTCGTCGTGCTGCAACTGTTCTTTACCTATGCACCACCCTTCCACGCGATCTTCGGCAACGAGTCGTTGCCGCTCTGGGCCTGGCCCTGGCTGATCGGTGGCGCCGGCGCGTTCTTTCTCGCGGTCGAACTGGAGAAGCTCGTCATCCGCTCGGTTCCCGCCTTGCGGGAAGCAGCGACTCATACTGTGAGAGTCCCTGAACGACCTCTATGAACTCTGACTCGGCCAAATACGGCCAGTGGCGTGCTTGGACGCGTAATAGTACTCCGAGCGCCTGTCTGCTCTCAGGCACGCAACGTGGCGAAGCCGAGGATGGATCGAGAAGGTGCTGCGCCAGCTGCCGACCTTGGTTCAAAAAATTTCCCCGAGGAGCGTTTTTTCGTTGACATTCATAGTTAGGGGCGTCTCTACGGCAGACCGTCGAAGCGTGGGCAGGAGACGCCCATCAACAGGTCAAAGCGAAACAGGAGGAACCAGATGTCTGAACCCGAAGCAGGCAAAATAGCGCTCGAGGAGCATTTCTATTTGCCATCCTTTGAAGCGTGTGGCGCGGATGGCTCGGCGCTCGAGGGGGCAGGGAAGGCGCACAATTACCAGCCAGAGTATTTCGCTTCGCTCCAGAAGCGGCTAAGCGACGTAGAACTGTGGCTTGAGGACATGGATCGCTGCAGGATTGAGCGCATGGTCCTGTCACTGACGCAGCCAGGTATTCAGGGCATAGCAGATCGCGCCATTGCAGTCGATACTGCGAAGCGAATGAATGACGATCTGGCGAAGATTGTGGCGGCACATCCAAACCGATTCCTGGGCTTCGCCGCGGTGGCGCTCCAGGACGTGCGCGCCGCTGGCGACGAGCTGGAGCGCGCTGTTTCCCAGCTTGGCTTCAAGGGGGCGCTGATCAACGGCTATTCGAATATTCGCGACATGAACACAGCCCAATACCTGGACGAGCAGCCAGTCTGGGATTTCTGGGCCCGCGTGGAAGCGCTTGGCGTGCCGGTCTACCTGCACCCCCGCAGCCCGTTGCTCAGTCAGCGGCGCGCGTATGAAGGTTATCCCGTCCTGGCGGATTCACCGTGGGGGTTTGCCGCCGAAACAGCCCTGCATACGCTACGTCTGATCTTGAGTGGGTTGTTCGACCGCTTTCCCCGGCTGAGGGTCGTTCTCGGGCACCTGGGTGAGGGGCTCCCCTTCCTTTTGCCGCGCGTCGAGCATCGGCTGCGCCATGTGAGCGCGGAGGTGCGGGGGCGGCAGCTCAAGCCGGTTACGTCCTACCTTCGCGAGAACTTCTATCTGACTACCGCCGGCCACTTCCGGACCCAGGCGCTTCTCGATACGCTGCTTGAGGTAGGGCCGGATCGGCTGCTGTTTTCTGTCGATTACCCTTACGAAACCGCGCAAGAGCAGTCGGACTGGTTTGACAGCCTGCCGATCAGCGAGGGCGATCGCAGCAAGATCAGCCGGCTGAACGCCCTTGAGCTGTTGGGGCTCGGAGTTGGACGGACCGATTGATATCGCAATCACCCTGCGCGTTCGGAAACCGCACGTCGCGGAATTCGAGCGCGCTCTAGGGGATTTTGCGCATCAGTCCCTGGCCGAGCCCGGAGCGAGGGGAGTGCGATGCCTTTATCCGCCGCCCGGCTCGGCTTCGACCGAATATGGGATCCTGCGAAGTTTTGCCAGCGCCGCCGACCGCGACGCCTTTTATCAGACGGCTCTTTTCAAGGATTGGCTGGCCCGCATCGAACCGATGGTCGAAGGTGAGAGTGCACGCCGGCAGGTGTACGGGCTCGAAGCCTGGTTTCGCGATAGCAAGGAGCCAATGCCGCCGCGTTGGAAAATGGCCTTGTTGACCTGGGTCGCGGTATGGCTCGCCAGTATGTTCATGCGGGCTATCGTTGCGCCGGCGCTAGGACGGAACGTTCCTCAAGTCCTTGAGGCGGCTCTCGTTGCAGCCGGCGTCGTTGTCATCCTCACCTGGGCCGCCATGCCTTTCCTTGTAAAGATGGCGCACCCTTGGCTTCACCCCAAAAGCACAAGCCCTCAAGACTCGTAAGACCATGGGTCGGCGGCTTCGACCCGTCAGTCTTGTCTATTCCCGCCAGGCCCGGTTACCGTGATAATGCTCGGGACCGGGCGGGAAGCATGTTGATGAGCGGCGGCCCGCCTTCGGGGCCGATCGCGGCGAATATTGGCTACCCGTACCGGTGCCGGCCGCCTTATCAGGCCTGCCCAGGAGTACAGGCATGAAAGTTGGCAATCGTTTCCTGCACCTGCTGGTGGGGATTCTTCTCGCCACCGGTTTGCTTGCTCTCGGGGGACGACAGGCAAATGCTGATGACCTCGCCGCCATCAAGCAGCGCGGTACGCTGATCGTCGGCGTGAAGGTGGATTATCCCCCGTTCGGATTCCGTTCACCTTCCGGCGAGATCGAAGGGATCGAACCCGCGCTGGCCGCGGACGTGGCCAAGAGCCTGGGCGTGAAATTGGAACTCGTGCCGGTGACTGCTTCGAATCGCATCCAGTTACTCCAGCAGGGCAAGATCGATCTCATTATCGCCACGATGAATAGCACGATGGAGCGTAGGGCGGCGGTCGATATCGTGCGGCCCTACTACTACGCCGCCGGGTACAACATCATGGTGCCAAAATCGATGAACCTGAAGTCGTGGGCTGAGCTGAAAGGCAAGCTGGCGTGCGGTATCCAGGGGGCTTACTATAACTATGAAGCGACGAAGAACTTCCGGCTTCAAGTCACTGCCTTCGCCGGTACCGCCGAGGCCCTGACGGCTCTGAAAGAGGGACGATGTGTGGGGCTCCTGTTTGATGACACCGCGATCGAGGGTTACCTGCTGGAGTCCGAGTGGAACGAATACGAGATGCCGCTCAAGTCGCAGGAAGTGCAGCCCTGGGGTCTTGCTGTGCGCAAGGATCAGCCGGAATGGGCTGCCTACCTGTCTGACATTGTCAAGAAATGGGCGAAGGATGGTACGATCCTCGACCTCGAGACCAAGTATCACATCGGGCACTCGACGTTTGCCGAGGATGCACACCAGAAGGCATCCGTGTCTTCCGGCAATTAGACGCTCATGATCCGGGCGGTGGGAGCCGCACCGAGCTGACCCTGGGTATCGCGTGCCGGTGGTGGATGTGAGCAGCGACATCCCGTCTCGGCCGTGGATCGGCCGGTCATTGCCGCGTGTCGAGGACGCGGCCCTTCTGACAGGACGAGGTCGTTACATCGACGACCTTGGCGTTCCGCCTGGCACGTTGCATGCCGCGATCCTGCGCTCGCCGCACGCCCATGCGGAGATCGAGGCGATCGAAACTGGTCGCGCGAGCGTTCTGGCTGGCGTGGCGGCTGTGCTGACCGGCAATGACATCCAGTGCCTTACGACGAGCCTGCTGGTCGGCGTGAAGGCGCCGATCGAGTGCTGGCCGATTGCGACCGACCGCGTTCGCTATGTGGGGGAACCGGTCGCCGTGGTGGTGGCGCGCGACCGCTATGTCGCCGAGGATGCGGCGGATCTGATCGAGGTCCGCTACCGACCGCTGCCCGCGGTGGTCGATCCCTGTGCAGCGCTCGAAGCCGGCGCGCCCGTGCTGCATGCCGGGCTGCGCAGCAATGCCGTCAGCGATCGTTCCTTTCGCTACGGCGATCCGGAGAGGGCGTTCGCCAACGCGGCGCATCGCATTGCGATCGAGGCTGCTTATCCGCGCAATTCCTGCACGCCGATCGAGACCTATGGGGTGATTGCCGAATACGATCCAGGTCTCGATGCCTATGACGTGATGGCAAATTTCCAGGGTCCGTTCAGCATCCACGCAGTCCTGGCTCGCGCGTTGAAAGTGCCGGGCAATCGGCTGCGGCTGCGCACGCCGCCTGAGTCCGGCGGCAGTTTTGGCGTCAAGCAAGGCGTCTTTCCCTATATCGTGCTGATCGCCGCCGCTGCTCGCGTCGCCGGGCGGCCGGTGAAATGGATCGAGGACCGGCTGGAGCATCTGACCGCCGCCGCGTGCGCCACCAATCGGTTCACCCGGCTCGAGGCGGCGGTGACAGCCGACGGTCGGATATTGGCGTTGGCGTGGGATCAGATCGAGGATTGCGGCGCACATTTGCGAGCGCCTGAGCCCGCCACGCTCTATCGCATGCACGGCAACATGACGGGTGCCTATGACATCCGTCACGTGTCGATCCGCAACCGGGTTGTTCTGACCAACAAGACCCCAACCGGGCTCAATCGTGGCTTCGGCGGGCCGCAGGTTTATTTTGCGTTGGAACGGCTGGTCCAGCGAATCGCGAACGAGCTGGGCCTTGATCCGCTCGACGTGACCCGCCGAAATCTGGTACCGGTAACAAGCTTTCCTTATCGAACCGCAACCGGAGCCCTGCTCGATTCTGGCGATTATCCGGCGGCGGTGGATGAAGCTATCGAGCAGGGTGGGCTCGAAGAGCTGCGCCGCCGGCGTGACGCGGCACGCGCCGAGGGACGGCTGTACGGGATCGGCTATGCGGCTGTCGTCGAGCCAAGCGTATCCAACATGGGGTACATCACGACGGTTCTGACGCCGGAGGAACGCCGCCGCGCCGGACCCAAGAACGGTGCCCAGGCGACCGCGACGATCAGCCTGGATCCGATGGGCGCCGTCACCGTGCATGTGGCCTCGGTGCCGCAGGGGCAGGGGCACCGCACAGTGCTGGCGCAAGTGGTGGCCGATACGCTCGGGGTTCAGCCGCAGGACGTGCGCGTGGTCACCGAGGTGGATACGGCGAAGGACGCTTGGTCGATCGCCTCGGGCAATTATTCGAGCCGCTTTGCACCGGCCGTGGCCGGCGCCACGCATCTCGCCGCCACTCGGCTGCGTGGGCGTCTGGCGCGTATTGCGGCCTCGCAGCTCAATGTGGCAACAGCCGAACTGGTCTTCGACAATGGACGGGTGCAGGCGCGCGGCAATCCGGAGAACGCGATCTCGTTCACCCGCCTCGCCGGGGCGAGCCATTGGGCTCCGGGGACGTTGCCGGCGGATGCCGAGCCGGCACTGCGGGAGACGGTGTTCTGGACGTCGCCGCAGCTCACCGCACCGACCGACGCGGATGAGGTGAACAGTTCGCTTTGTTACGGGTTTATTTTCGACATCTGCGCAGTGGAAGTGGACCGCACGACAGGCGAGCTACGGTTTGACCGTTACGTGACGATGCATGATTGCGGCCGCATCCTGCATCCCGGCATGGTGGAGGGGCAGGTTACCGGCGCCTTCGCCCACGCCCTGGGGGCGGCGACCCTGGAAGAGCGCAGCTACGGTCCGGAAGGCGAAGTTTTGGCCGGCACCCTGGCCGATTACCTGATTCCGACGATCATGGAGGTGCCGGCGCCGATCATCCTGCACCGCGAGACTTGGTCGCCGTTCACGCCGTTGGGTGCCAAAGGTGTCGGCGAGGGGCAGTGCATGTCGACTCCCGTCTGCATCGCCAACGCAGTGGCCGACGCGCTCGGACTCACCGACGTTACGCTGCCGATTGCACCAGCGCGACTTTCCGATCGCTTGTACGGACCGGAGCCCGTTCAAGCGAGCAGGGCAGGGGAGGCGGCGGCGGGCACGCGGCGGCTGTTCGGCGAGGGTGAGGCAATTGTCGATGTGTCGGCCGCCCGAATTTGGACAATGTTGCTCGACCCAGATGTCCTAATGGCGACGGTGCCGGGCGCTGCGGGGATCGAGAAACTTTCGGATCGGCATTTCCGCGCCGAGGTGACGCTGGGAATCGGTCCGGTGAAAGGCCGCTATCGGGCGGAGGTCGAGTTGTGCGAACTGGAGCCGGCTGCTTCGCTGAAGCTGACCGGCTCGGCGGAGGGCGCGCTTGGCTTTGGCCGAGGTACCGGGCGCGTGACGCTGCGCGAGGAGACGCCCGGTCGGACGATCATCACCTATCGTTACGAGGCGGCAATCGGCGGAAAGATCGCCTCGATCGGCGGGCGTCTGCTGGACGGCGCGACGCGGGCGGTCATCGCCCAGTTTTTTGCCGCTCTTGCCGCGCAGGCCGGCGGACGCCGTGCCGGTGGACTTTGGGCCATGCTGCGACGCTGGCTGGGAGTGCGTTGGTGAAGCCGGCGGCGTTCGATTACGTCCGCGCCGAGACGCGCGACGAGGTGCTGGAGGTTCTGCACCGGGAAGGACCATCGGCGCGTGTCCTTGCCGGGGGCCAGTCTCTGCTGCCGATGCTCAATATGCGTCTGGCGCGGCCCTCGGTGCTGGTGGACATCATGGGCGTCGCCGAATGGAACCGCGTGGTCGATGACGGCGCCTCGCTGCGTATCGGTGCGGCGGTACGGCAGGCGGCACTGGAGCGCCGCGCCGATCTGGTGCGGCGCCAGCCGTTGCTGGCGGCGGCGCTGCGATGGGTCGGGCACATGCAGACCCGCAGCCGCGGGACGATTTGCGGTTCGGTTGCGCACGCCGATCCCAGCGCGGAGATTCCGCTGGTACTGGTGGCGCTCGGCGGCGAGATCCGGTTGCGCTCGCGTCGGCGGACGCGTCGCATTGCGGCGGCGGAGTTCTTCACCGGCATGATGACGACGGTGCGTGGCGATGACGAGGTGATCGAGGCGGTTTCCGTGCCGGCTGCACGTGCGGGTGTCGGCTACGCGTTTCGCGAAGTGGCACGGCGCCATGGCGACTTTGCGATTGTCGGCTGCGCCGCCGTGGCTGATCGCTCCAGCGTCAGGCTCGCGGTCGGCGGGGTGGCCGATCGTCCGCTTGTCCGCGATCTGCCGGCGACCGATCTGGGTGAGGCGTTGGACCGCTTTGCCTGGGGCTTGGACGCGCGTGACGATCTGCACGCGACCGCACGCTATCGGCGTGAGCTGGTGCGGCGGCTCGGCCGCGCCACTATCGACGAGGCGATGAGATGCCGCGGCTGAGCGCCAGTCGCCGGTATAGCGTGAGCTTGACGCTGAATGGCGCCGCGGTCTCGGGCGAGGCGGAGCCCCGGATGCTGCTGACTGACTTCCTGCGTCATGTACTCGGCGCCACCGGCACGCATGTCGGCTGCGAGCACGGTGTCTGCGGCGCCTGCACTGTGCAGATCGACGGCGAGCCGGCACTTGCCTGTTTGATGCTGGCGGTGCAGGTGCAGGGCAACGACGTGCGAACCGTCGAGGGGCTGGCGCCGGCACCCTACCGTCTGTCGGTCCTGCAGGAGTGCTTCCGCGACCACTTTGGCTTGCAATGCGGCTTCTGTACGCCTGGCATCCTTATGTCGTTGAGCGCATTGCTGCGCGACAAGCCGCATGCCTCGGAAGAGGAGATTCGGCTGTGCCTGGCCGGCCATCTCTGCCGATGCACGGGCTATGTGCCGATCCTGCGCGCGGCGTTGGCGGCGCAGCGGCGGATTGAACAGGAGGGCGGCGATGCTTGATCTCGGCACGAGCTTTCTTGCCAGCGTGACGCGTGATCCAAAGGCTATGGCGATTGTCGATGGCGAGACGCGCCTGACCTACGCCGCCTGGTTCAAGAGAATATCGGCCGTCGTTGCGGGGCTGGATCGGCTCGGGCTGAAGGCGGAAGACCATCTCGTGACGGTGCTGCAGAACCGCTGGGAAGCGGCGACGTTGCATTGGGCCTGCCAGTTCGCCGGGATCATTGCGACACCCCTGAACTGGCGGATGAAGGCCGAGGAGATCGACTTTTGCCTGGATGATGCAGACGCCGTCGGGGTTGTTTATGAGCCGGTTTCGGCTGGGGCTGTGGGTTGGTCGGCCAGGGCGGCGATGGTGCCGCGGATCTGTATCGGTCCCGCCAGCGCGGGCGAGGTTGCGTTCGACGAGATGGTGGCTTGTGCCGCACCCGATGCGTCGCCGCGCGTCGGAGCGGAGGCGTGGTCGTTGATGCTGTATACGTCGGGGACGACGTCGCGGCCCAAGGGTGTGCCTCGCCGCCACAGTGCCGAGCGGGCGGCGGCGGTCGCCCACGTCGCGCAAAATCTTTACGCGCGAGGCGAGCGCACGCTGGGGGTGATGCCGCTTTATCACACGATGGGCGTGCGATCGCTGCTCGCCATGTCGCTGATCGGCGGTGTGTTTGTGTGTCTGCCGCGCTTCGACGCGGAGGCGGCGCTGTCGATGATCGAGCGGGAACGGGTTACCTGCCTTTACCTGGTGCCGACGCTTTATCACGATATGCTGGCGAATGCGGCATTCGCCGGGACGGATGTCGGCTCGGTGCGGAAGATGGGGTTTGCCGGAGCACCCATGACGGACGGGCTGCTTCGGAAGCTGGACGCGGCGTTCCAGCCTGAGCTGTTCGTCAATCACTATGGTAGCTCGGAGATCTATACATTCACGATCAACGACCAGGCGACCGCGAAGCCGGGCTGCGCGGGACGCGCCGGGATCAATCAGATGATCAGGGTGGTGAAATTGGGCGCTGGATCGGCGGATGAGATCGCGGCTGCGGGCAAGGAAGGGGAGATCGTCGCACTGGCCCGCGGCGATGAGGCGTTCGAGGGCTATTGGCGTCGACCCGATGCTGATGCCCGGGCGCTGCGCGGCGGTTGGTACTTCACCGGCGATACCGGTTACTTCGATGCGGACGGCGAGCTGTTTGTCACCGGGCGGGTGGATGACATGATCATCACCGGAGGCGAGAACGTCTCGCCGGTGGAGATCGAACGCTGCCTGTCGCTGCATCCGGCCGTGGCCGAGGTCGCGGTGGTCGGGCTGCCTGACGAGCGGCTTGGCATGGTGATTACCGCTTTCATCAAGCGATCGCGGCGGGTGGATGCGGCTGAACTGGATGAATTCTGCCGCGCCTCCGGGCTGGCGAATTACAAGCGGCCCCGACGGATCGTGTTCGTCGATGAGTTGCCGAAATCCGCGGTGGGGAAATTGCTGCGCCGCAAGTTGGTGGAGGGCGATTACCGGCCTGAGTTCGAAAATTCCACCCCGGCACAGGACATCGCACGGTGAGCGACATCGATCCCGGCCTTGACGGTTTCCGTGTCGAAATCGACGTGGAGGCGCAGCGTGGCGATATCATCCTCGACCGCCCGCCCTTCAACATTATCACCATGGCGCAACGCGATCAGCTCCGCGCGGCATTCGAGACGCTGGATACGGACGAGCGGGTCCGGGTGATCGTGCTGCGCGCAACGGGCGAGCACTTTTCCTCGGGTGGTTACATCAAGGGCTTCCTGGAGGCGACACCGGAGCATGTCTCGCGGCTGGCGTGGAATATCGCGGCACCGGCGCGGTGTGCAAAGCCGGTGATCGCCGCCGCTCGCGGCTATTGCTTCGGCGTTGGGTTCGAGTTGTCGCTCGCCTGCGATTTCCGGCTGATTTCGACAACCGGGCAATACGCGCTACCGGAGCAGAAGTTGGGGCAGATTCCCGGCTCGGGTGGCTCGGCGCGACTGCAGAAGATTGTCGGCATCACCCGGACCAAGGACATCGTGATGCGCTCGCGGCGGATTTCGGCGCAGCAGGCTTACGACTGGGGGATCGCGACGGAAGTGGTGGAGGACGACCGACTGGAGGCGGCCACCGATGCGTTGGTCAAGGAGTTGGTTGGCTTTTCGCCGCTGGCCCAGCGGACGGCCAAGAAGTTGCTGAACGATACTGAGGATGCGTTGCTGTCGATCGCAATCGAGCTGGAGGGCCATTGTTATAGCCGTCTGCGGTCGTCCGAGGACTTTCGCGAAGGGGTGGCGGCATTCCATGAGAAACGGGCAGCGAGATTCCGCGGCATTTAGGGCGTGTGATAAATTCCGGGCCGGGCGCCGGATAACATGCGTCCTCTCCCCGACCTCAGCCGTTCAAGACAACGGGAAGAGTTTCATCGTGCTCGACAGCGTTCCGGGCATAACAGGAGCGGTCGCCTACCTCGCAAGATTGCCCCGTCCTGTTACGCCTCGCGCAATCTTGCTTTCGCCCTCGGCCGCGGCTTCCTTGAGGAGCCAATTCCTGAAATCCTCGGTCAGCGCAGAGTGGCCAGGACGTGTCACGACGTAATAGGCGAACTCGGCCGGCCACGGGGCGTTGAGCGCAATCGCAAGTCGCCCGGCTGCAAGGTCGTCGGCCACGTAGGTGTCGCGCAGAAGGGCGAGCCCCTGTCCTGAAATTGCCGCCAGGGCCAGCAACGTGGCGTCCGAGAAGCGGGTTCCTCGAGTGAGTCGTGGGTCATGGTGGTTGGCCCCGACAGCCTGGAACCATAGGCGCCAGTCCGCGGCCATTGAGTCGTGCAATAGCGGATAGCGCAGGCAGTCTGGTGGGAAGCGGATTGATGGTCCGTCGGCCAAGAGGCGCGGGCTTCCGACGGGAAGCAGGCGGGGCCGCAACAGCGGAATCGCTTCGAGCCCAGGCCAGGCGCCTAAGCCGTGGCGTATCGCGACATCGGCGCGGTCCGGCCCGGAGCCGATCGGGATCAGCTCCTGGCCGGTCAGGACCTGTACCTCGATCCGCGGGCGCAGCTTGTTGAACCGTCCGAGCCGGGGAACCAGCCATGTTGCAGCGAACGAGCCGGTCGTGCTCACGGTCAGGCAAATGCGACGGTCCGTGCGGTTCCGTTGCACGGCGTCGACCGCGTCCTCGATCCGCGCGAAAGCGTCCCCGATGCTGGCGAGCAGGTGGGCGCCGGGCTCCGTGAGGCGTATCGCGCGATTATGGCGTTCGAATAACGAAATGCCCAGTCTGGCCTCCAGCAGTTTGATCTGCTGGCTGACAGCTCCCGCCGTAACGCCCAACCGGCGAGCAGCGGCCTTCATGCTGCCGGTCTCTCCCGCCTCCACGAACGCACGCAATCCCAGCAGCGGCAATGGACCCGGCATGACCTCAGTTTAGCGACGCTAAACTGACTGGCAAGACATCTCGTTTGTGCCGGCCGGCATGGATCGCGAGCTTCGGGACCTGATGACGGACAGGGCCTGATGGCGATGAACGTGGAAATCAAGCGGGCGGAGCGGGGCGATGCCGCGACGGTCGCTCTGCTGGGACGGATCACCTTTGCGGAGACGTTCGGCGACCTGTTTCGTGATCATGCGGAGGATCTGCGGGCTTATCTGGAGGCGACCTTCGATGTGGCGAAGATCGAGCGCAGCCTGGATAAGCCGGGGAACGCATATTGGCTCGCTTTCTGTGGCCGGCTGCCAGTGGGCTACGCGAAGCTGAAGCATCCCTCCGCCTTGCCCGGTCAAGCAGCGCACGACGCCGCGCAACTCCAGAAGATCTACGTTCTGCAGGCGTATCTGGCGCAGGGCATCGGGGCGGCGCTGCTGGCCAACATGCTGCCGGAGGCGGCGGCCCGGGCGCCATTGCTCTGGCTCCACGTCCTGCGGGAAAACGATCGTGCGATCCGGTTCTACGAAACTCGCGGATTTCGCGCCGTCGGCGAAGACCGCTACACCATTGGCGCCCAAAGCTTTGTTTTCCACCTCATGGCGCGGAGGCTGCCATGAGCGAGGCGGTTTACGACGAGGCGCCCCCGCGGAGTGAGCTGGCGCGCTTCTGGCGGCCCATCCTGGTGTGCTTCGTCATCGCGGTCTTCGGGTGGGGGTTCGGGTTCAGCGGGACTTCGGTTTATTTGGCGGAATTGCAGCGACTGCACGGCTGGTCGAGTGGCCTCATCGCGTCGGCCCTCACCGCGTATTACCTGATCGGAGCCGTGTGCCTCACATGGGTCCATGTCGTGCTGCGGCGGCTCGGTCCGGGACTGCTGCTTGTCAGCGGGACGGTGCTTCTTGGGCTGGGGGCGACGCTGTTCAGCCGCAGCCAGCACCCCTGGGAGATGTTTGGCGCGGCGATCCTGATGGGTGCGGGCTGGGCAGGCTGCACATCGACGGCGATTTCAACCGTGCTGGCAATCTACTTTCAGCAACAACGAGGACTGGCGATCACCCTGGCGCTGAATGGCGCCAGCGCGGCCGGATTTACCGTCGCGCCGGTGCTTGTGGAACTGAGCCAGCGGATCGGGGTCGGTCGGGCAGTTCCGCTGGTGGCAGTAGTGATGCTGGTCTTAGTGGTGCCACTGATTGCCATCGGTCTGCGAGGCTCGCGCGGTGTGGAGCTTGACTCGCCTCGCGGCAACGCCGGGTTTGGCCTGATGGATGTCGTGGGCACTTGGCGGTTCTGGTCGGTGGCGCTGCCATTTGCCCTGGCGCTGGCCGCGCAAGTGGGGTTGATCGTCCACTTGGTTTCGTTTCTGCTGCCGCGACTCGGGGCTGCGGGAGCGGCAGCCGCGTTGGCGCTTACCTCGGTCGCGGCCATGAGCGGGCGGCTGGTGCTGGCAGGCGTGATCGACCGGCTGCACCAGCGCCGGGCGGCCGCTGCGAGTTTCGCCAGTCAGGCGATGGGCGTCGGGCTGATGATGATGTTCGGACATCAGCCGGCGGCGCTCTATGCGGGGTGTGTGATCTTCGGGCTGTCGGTCGGCAACGTGATCACATTCCCCGCCCTGATCATTCAGCGGGAGTTCACGGCCGCAGCGTTCGGGTTGGTGATCGGGCTGAGCACTGCCGTAGGGCAGTTCACATTTGCCCTGGCCCCGGCACTCCTGGGCGTGGTTCGGGATATGACGGGCGGCTATGCCGCGGTCCTGGCGGTATGCATTTCCCTTCAGCTTGGCGGGGCGATGCTGGTGCTGGCTTAGAACGCGACATGCCGGCGGTTGAAAGATCTGCGCCGAGAGTCCAGAGTGGGCACGAAGGTATGTATTTGCGCTGGCTGGATTGCTTACAGATCGCGTTTCACCTGCAATCGAACTTCCGGCGATCAAGTCTCGCGAACAACCAGTGTCCGCTTTTCGGTAGCGGCGAAAATGCCGCCGCCGCCCAACACGGGCGCGAAGCGAACGTCGGCCCCCGCCAGAGCGGTTATCGAATAGACCCCGGTGAATTGTCCCGCAGAGCGTCTTGGCGCGGCCAGTCGGGGCACTGTGGCGGCATCATATGATATGCAATGCAACGATATGGTGACAATGCATGCCGTGTCATTGTGGCACGGCACCCCCGATGCGTCGCCATCGTTCCCCGACCAGCAGCGGAAAGATCGCCGGATCCCTGGCCAGATACCGGTGAGCCAGCCGGCCGGGATCGCGGCCGAGACGGTGCAGCCACTCGAACCCGGCAGCCTGCATCCAGCGAGGCGCCCGCGGCACGACGCCGGCCGCGAATTCCAGGCTGGAGCCGATACACAGAGCAAGCCCGCTCGCCCGACCCGTCGCCTTCACCGCGGCCGCAAGTCGCTCCTGACGCGGCGAGCCGACAGCCAGAAAGGTCAGCCGGGCGGGGTGCTCCAGAACGAAGCGCACCGCGGAGTCCATGGCCGCGGCGTCAGCGTCGAAGCCGAACGGCGGATCGAGATGCGCCGGGGGCGCGATGCCGGTGCGGGCGATCAGCGCCGGTAGCCAGGCACTGCGCAGACCGATGATGGTCACGCGCTCGCCGGGCGGAAGCCGCTGCAGCAGCGTCGCGGTCAGGTCGCTGCCGGTCACTACGGGCGGGGCCGGCAGCCCAATCGCCCGCGCCGCGCGCGCCACCACACGGCTGTCCAGCAGACGCAGCGCTGCATCGCGATAGATCGCCGGCAGTGCCGGATCGTGCGCCAACCGCACCAGATGATCGGCGTTGGGGGTGACCACGAAGTCGAACGGCCCACCGGCGGGGCGGTCGAGCACCCACCGCGCGGCCTCCTCCACCCGCAGATCGGCGAAGTCGAGCCCCAGCAGCCGCACCGTCCGCGTCACAGCCCGAGCCCCAGTGTCAGCAGCGTCAGGCTGCGCACATAGCTGCCGGCGACGGGCGTCGACGTCCCCGGGTTACTGCGCATGTCGAAGAACGTCTCGGTTCCGGACAGGCGCATGTGGCGGTCGATCAACCAGGTGACCCCACCGCCCAGGCTGTAGAGCGTCTGCGTCCCACCGCCTTGCAGGAAAGCCGCGTGCTGCAGCGAGCCGAAGCCGTTGAGCAGCACGTTCCGCAGGTATTCATGGTCCACGACGAGCCGCGCGGCGGTGTTGGTATAGCCGGCCACGCCCTCCTGCGCGGCGTCCTCGATGGTGCGGGAGAGCGTGCCGGTCACCGTCGTCAGGCCGGAGGGGGACCAGGTCACCTCCGCCTCTGTCGCCGGCGCGCCGTGGGCGCGGTATTGCGGGGCGACGAAATCGCGCTGTTCCCACCCGGCCAGCAGCCGCAGGTCCCAGATCCCGTCGCCGCGCTCGATTCCGACCAGCGCCAAGCCGCCGGTGGAATCGCGCGAGGGCGCGCCCTGCTGCGGCTGCGTATAGTTCGTGTCGGTCCCGCGCAGGACGAAGAGAACCGTCCGCAGGGGCGCCACCTCATAGCGCGCGGTGACGCCGCCCTGCAGCACGTTGCGGTCGCGATAACCCTGGGGCGCCGGGACGCCGTCGATCGTCGTGTTGCCGAAGCGATACGTGGTGAAGTCGACGTCCGGCGTCACCGACAGGCGGTCGAAGTCGTGCACATAGGACGCGCGCACGTCGTTCACCTGATAGGGCACCGGCTGGTCGGTCGGCAGCGCGTCGATCGCGGTGGGAGCTTGGTGCAGCGACAGATGCGCCACCCCCAGGGTCAGCCGGTCCTCATCGATATCGACCGAGCCGCCGACCGAGCCAGTCCAGTCGGTGCGGCTCTGGCTCGGCAGGTCAAGATCGTCGGCGTGATCGACGCTGAAGAAGCCCCCCAGGGAGTCGCGGCCCCAGTCCGAGCTGGCCCGCACCGAGGCGCCCGTATCGAGCAGCCAACTCCCCAGATGACGGCCCGGGATCGGCGCGGTCCCGAACAGGTTGCTGTCGTAGCCGAAGCCCAGATTGACCTGCGGATAGAGCAGGAAGGAGCCGGCCCGCACTCCAACCGGGTCGTAGTCTGGGCGGGCGCGCGACTGAACGGTGACTCCCGGCGCGGTATCGTAGCCCGGCACGCCTTGCGGGAAGTACCCCGACAGATCCTGGCCACGCGCGACTGCCGTCCAACCGGCAGCGCCGGCTGCGACCAGCAGGCTCCATCCCAGCCGTTTGGCATCCATCCCGGCGATTGGACGCCAAACGGCTTAAGGGATCGTTGTATGGCCGCCGCCTGCTATTATTCCGCGCGCATCCGAGTCGTTTCCTCCTGCCGGAGCCACGCCATCGTGTCCCAGACCGGCCTGCCGCTCGCCACGTCCAATGGTCCGCCGGCACCGCGATCCCGGTCGAGTCTGCCTCGACCGACGCCGGTCCGCGCCATCCATGTGTCGGGCTATGACCGCGAGGAGCAGGACTTCTACGCCACCCCGTCCTGGGTCACCGAGGCTCTGCTGCAGCACGTCAATCTGGGCGGTCCGGTCTGGGAGCCGTGCTGCGGCGACGGTGCGATGTCCAACGTGCTTTCAGCGCACGGTTACGACGTGGTTTCCACCGATATCTGCGACCGCGGCTTCGGTATCCCGGGAGTGGATTTCCTGGCGTGCCGCAGCGTGCCCGGCGGCTGCCGCAGCATCGTGACCAATCCGCCCTATGGCGACAGCGGATCGCATCGGGGGCAGTCGCGCTCGCCCACGGCGATGCTGCGCTTCTTGCGGCATGCACTCGCGCTCACCGCCTCGGTGCAGGGCCAGCTCGCGTTGCTGGTGCGGCTGCAGTGGATCGCCGGACAGCGGGCGGCCGAGGTGATGTCGGCCGCTCCATTCGCTGCCTTGGTGGTGCTGCGCGAGCGCATCTGCTGGTTCGATTTGGGCGTGCACACCAAACGGGCACAGCACCACCACGCCTGGGTGGTGTTCGACCACGCCTATCCGCCGGGCCATCCGCCGGCGCTGCTTTATGCGTGAACGGTTGCTGGTCGGGGTTTTTTCGTCGGCACTTTTTCAGCGGTAACGATGCGCCGTGGCTGTGACTGCTTTCACTCGCGCGGCACGGGCGCCTCGCGCGAGTAATCGAACGAGCAATATCCGCCGCCCATGTAGCGCTCCTCGATCGGGTCGCCGCTGACCTTTCCGGCGAGTTGGCCGGCAAAGGGATCGGCGCTGTCCTGCGGCGCCCAGCCGATTGCCTCGCGCGCGTCGTTGCGCCACCAGGTCATCCGCGCATTCTTCGAGGCACCCCAGATCACCCGACAGCCGATCTTTTCGGTCAGCACGCAACGCGCCACCAGCCGGGCGAGGTCGCCGTACGACAGCCACGTCGCCAGCATCCTCGCGTTGGTCGGCTCGGGGAAGCTGGAGCCGATGCGGATCGAGACGCTTTCGACGCCATGTTTGTACCAGTAGAGCCGGCCCATCAGCTCGCCATAGGCCTTCGACAGGCCGTAATAGGTGTCGGGCAGTAAGTTCGTGTCGGCGTCTATGGTTTCCGTGCGTTCGTGGAAGCCGATCGCGTGATTGGAGGAGGCGAAGATGACGCGTGCCCGCTCGCGTCTGGCGGCTTCGTAGATGTGAAACAGGCCGCGGATGTTGGGGCCGAGGACGTCCTCGAACGGCTTCTCGGTGGAGATGCCGCCGAAATGCAGGATGGCGCCGCAGCCTTCCGCCAGCCGCAGCATCGTCACGCCGTCGTTCAGGTCGGCGCGCGTGAAGATGGCACCCGGCGGGAGCTGGCCGGGGAAGGGCGCGATGTCGGTCAGCCGCAGCGCCCAGCCCTGGGCACCAAGGGCGCGGGTGAGGGCGCGGCCGAGATTGCCGGCGGCCCCGGTCAGCAACACCGGTCTGGCTGGTCTGTCGCTCATCTCGATTGTGCTCCTGCGCATGCTGTTTGGGCATGATGCGCTGGATTGGCGTGGTCGCAAGCGGACGGATGAGCTGAGCGGGCGGTTCGGGCTCTAGTCCCGCTTCACAGAGGTTTTGACGGGTTGCAGGATGGGCTACCCCGGATTGCCTGTGCGAACGTTAGCTGGCGGTCACTTCTTGCGGGCACACTATCACGATAACTTTCCGCGCCGAATCATCGTTTCGATGGGGCTTGCAGCGAGTAAAATACCCGTCAATCGAGGTCAACTCTCTGCAAATATGCTGCAACCGCTGCGTTCCACATATCGACATGTTGGAATAACGCATGACCATCGCCGGCGATGCTGGGCGACAGACCGGGAACTTTCGTGATCGGCGGCACACGGGTATTCCGTGGCGCCCCTGGCGTAAATGACCCTGGCGGTTCCGTCCTCATCAACTCGCTCAACGATCAGTGCCGTCGGTATCGAGCCATACCATGCGCCATTGCCCCACGCGCCCGAGAATGCAGCATATTCAGGCAGCACGTCTGCGCTGGGTGGTTGGACTGAAAGATCGGATGGCAACGGAACCTGAGCCCACGCCGCGCGGCACAACGTGAGAAGCAGAACCCCGGCGATAATGAATCGGAGGTTCATGGCGACAATGCTCCCAAATGGGATAAAGAGTGTGTTCCCCACCACTCAGGAGTGCAATTGTCCGACAAGTGTCCCAATGGCTCCCCATGCGGTTGGAGTTGCCACTGTCCGCCATCTTGCGTCGCTAATCCGACAGCGGACCGTCGGCTTTGTCCCCCAAGCGGCTGGTCGAAGGGAATTTACCCTGCGTTCGGACAAAAGCGGAGAGGGACCGTTAGGCTGGACAACATCTGCGGCAACCAGTCAAAAACCTTTGTGCAGGGGGTACTAGAGCACGGTCACGGTGACTGGAATCGGCAGCGCACCGGCACCCTCACCCGCCGCGCTGCGACCTCTCCCGCAAAGCGGGAGAGGTGGACGATGGTCCGGCGTTTCCACTTGCTCTAGCGCCGCGCCGCGAAGAAGTCCCGCAGGAAAGCCGTCGCCTCCTGCTCGCGCATGCCGCCAACCACCTCGGGCCGGTGATGGCAGGACGCCGCGTCGAACACGCGGGCGCCGTGCTCGACGCCGCCGCCTTTCGGGTCATAGGCGCCGAACACCAGCCGGCGGATCCGGAAGAAACTCGCTGCCTGGGCGCACATCGGGCAGGGCTCCAGCGTCACGAACAGATCGCAGTCCGGCAGCCTCGTCTGATGTCTGAGTGCCGCCGCGGCGCGCAGCGCCAGCAACTCGGCGTGCGCCGTGACGTCGTGGCGCACTTCGACCTCGTTGCCCGCCCGTGACAGCACCGCGCCGTCCGGGCCGACCACGACGGCGCCCACCGGCACCTCTCCGCGGGCGGCGGCGTGTCTGGCTTCCTCGAGCGCGATCTCCATCGGCGACATGCGGCCTTCTTGCCCGGCGCGGTGGGCGCGGTCTAGCAACGGCGGCATGAACAGCAGAGCAGCCCGACCGTTGATCGGCGTCACCCTGGATGCGGAGCTGCCGGGCGGCTACTCGAAATATCCATGGTACGCGCTGCGGCAAAACTACGCCGAGGCGATTGTTGCCGCGGGCGGGCTTCCAGTCGCGCTGCCGCACGACCCCGGGTTGACGGATGCGTATCTCGACCGGATCGACGCGCTGGTGGTCACGGGTGGGGCGTTCGACGTTGACCCCGGTCTCTATGGCGATGCAGACCGGCACGCCACCGTCACGTTGAAGCAGGGGCGGACCGCGGCCGAGCTGGCGCTGACCGACGGCGCGCTCGCCCGCGACATGCCGGTGCTGGGAATCTGCGGCGGCGAGCAGCTTCTCGCGGTCGCACTGGGCGGCTCGCTGATCCAGCACATCCCCGACGCGGTCGCGGACGCACTGGAGCACGAGCAGCAGAACCCTCGCCATGAGGCGGGCCACGCCGTGACGATCCATCCGGGCACGTTGCTGCGGAGCATCGTCGGCTCGGCGGAGATGCGGGTGAATTCCTCCCACCACCAGGCGGTGCTGCATCCTGGCGAGCACGCTGTCGTCAACGCGGTCGCCCCGGATTCGGTCATCGAGGGCATCGAAGACACGCGGTTCCGTTTCTGTCTGGGCGTGCAGTGGCATCCGGAGTTCTTCATCGAGCCGGGCGATCGCCGAATCTTCGACGCGCTGATCGCCGCCTGCGCCCGGTGAGCGAAGGCGAGCGGATCGCGAAATGGCTCGCGCGCGCGGGCCGCGCCAGCCGCCGCGACGCCGAGCGACTGATCGCCGAGGGGCGGGTGCGGCTGAACAACGCACCGGTTACGCACCCGGCGACGTTCGTGGCGGCCGGTGATTTGGTGCAGGTGGATGGGGCGATTGTCGATCCGCCGGAACGGGCCCGACTCTGGCGCTATCACAAGCCAGCGGGACTGGTGACCACGCATCACGACCCGGAGGGGCGCCCCACGGTGTTCGAGAGACTTCCCCCAGGTCTTCCGCGCGTCGTCAGCGTCGGCCGCTTGGACCTGACCAGCGAGGGGTTGTTGCTGCTCACCAATGATGGCGCGCTCGCCCGGAAGCTGGAGCTGCCGGCCACCGGCTGGCTGCGCCGATATCGGGTGCGGGTGCATGGGAACGTGGACGAGCGTGCTCTGGCGGCGTTGATGCGGGGGGTCACGACCGAGGGCGTGCGTTACGGCCCGGTCGATGCCGGGCTGGACTCGCGCCGGGGGGAGAATGCGTGGCTGTCCGTCAGCCTGCGGGAAGGCCGCAACCGCGAGGTGCGGCGCGTGATGGCGCATCTGGGGCTGGCGGTCACGCGGCTGATCCGGATTGCGTACGGCCCGTTTCAGCTCGGTGCGCTGCCGCGCGGCGCGGTCGAGGAAGTGCCGGCGCGTGTGCTGCGCGATCAGTTGCCTCGGGAACAATGAGTGGCGGCCGAGTGGGCGTCAGAGCAGCATGGTCTTTACGCCGAGAGCCGGTCCCGCGTCCGCCAATCGCCGGTCGAGCGTGCAAAGCGTCGCACCGTGATCGGCGCAGACGGCAAGATGAAGACCGTCTCCGGCGCGCAGACCGAGCGCATGTTGATCGGCAAACCGCGCACCGGTCCGAAACTGGGACCTTGTCACCGGTAGGACGGTGAAGCTTTCGGCGGCGAGCCGCGTAAGCAGCGCCAGCGCCTCCATGCGATCGGTGGTGTCGATCTGGCCAGTCCGCAACTTGACGGACAGAGCGGAGGAAAACTCGGTCGTTACCCAGTCGCTGATCGCGAGGTCCTCTGGCGACTGGGCGACGAGCCAAGCCTGCATGCTTTCGGTTTTCGGTTCGTTGGTCAGTGCCGCGATCAGGAGCGACGTATCCAGATAGAGCGTCAGTAGCGCTCCTGGTCGCGCACCGCACGCATGAAGGTACCGGCATCCTGATCCTGCGCTCGCATGCGACCGGTCACGGCCCGAAGCTCGGTCGGGTCGATCGGCTTGCGCGGGGTCCGCAAAGCGGCGAGCTGCGCGACTGGCTTGCCTCGGCGGATGATGCGAACCGGCTCGCCGGCGGCCGCTTGCTCGACCAGCGCGCTTAGATGCGCCTTGGCGTCGGCGAGGTTGACCTCGTGCATAGCCGGCTCCTGACCACTGAGTTGGTCACATATAGCGCGACCCGGGCCGATGTTCCAGCATTTATTGGGCCGGTCGCATGCCGAAGCCCCACAGGTGCGGAGCCCGCGTCCCTATCCGAATGCCCCGATCTCGTGTGACACCGCGGTCGCGATCTCCCGCACGATCTCGAACAGCGCATCCATCGGGGCGAAGATTTCGGCGTGTTCGCGAACATAGGAGCCGACGGCCCGCGGTGCCGGTGGCTCGCCGTAATCGTGCCCGGCGGAGGCGTCGGGGGAGGCTGGGAAGATCTCGCCGAGCAGCCGCAGTGCGCCGGGCACGTCGAGGCGCAGCAGCGCCGCCTCGAGTCCGTGGCGCGTCACGCCGTGCCGTGGCGAGAAATCCGGGATCTCGCTGGCCAGCAGCCAGATGCGCTGGATCAGCGCAAGGCGCAGCGCGTGCAGCAGCACCTCGCGGGCGGCCATGCTCGGGCGGTCCGGCCAAGCAGCCTGCAACGCGAGGTGATCGGTCTGCACGCGCCGGAACATCGCTTGTACCGAGGCCCACAGGTCGAGCCTCTCCAACCCCCGCGCGACCGCGATCAGCGCCTCGCGCCGGCCTGGGCGGCGCGTATAGGCAGCGCGATCGAGCCAGGTGCCGGGATCGAGCATGGCGATGACAGCCCGCAACACGTCCAGGCTTGAATGTGCCAGTGCGTGCTGCGCGAGCTCCAGAGCACGATGGAATCGCCGGCTGTTGCGCCACATCTCGGCGAAGGTCTCGGGATGGCGCGCAACGCCGGCGCCGATGCCCTGCAACGTGTTCGCGCACCAACCAAGCTGCTGCAGGATCGCGTTGTTAGGGATGGCGCGCAGCTCGCGCGGATGGCGGATGGCTATGGTCCGTGCCATCCCCTCCACCTGCCGCGCCGGCGGCCGCGAGCCGGTACGGTCGATCAGCGCCGGCCCGAACGCGCCGAGCAGTGCCGCGTAGCCAGGGTCCTCCACCAGCGCCTGCATGTTTGTCCTGATCGTGGCGAAGAAATCGGCGACGAAATCGGGATCGGTATAGATCGGATCCTCGATCGGCCCAGCGGCCGGGTGGAACGCGTGCTCGGCGATGCGCGCGACGCTCGCCAGTGCAAGCTCGGGCGCGGCGAACAGAACATAGCCGTCACCGCCTTGGAAGGCACTTTCCTCGCGCACCGGCAGGTTGGCCCGGCCGAGCGCCTGACGGCTGGCGGTCGGCGAGAGATATTTCAGCCGGTCGGCAAGCGACCCGGGATGCGCGCCGCGCCCGATGCTTTCGCCGTGCGTGTCGAACAGCACCACCTCGACGCCGCCGACTCCGAAATGCGAGAGCGTTTCGGCGATTTTGAAGCGCAAGCGCTCGATCAGATGGCTCGCGGCGGTCTGGCCGATGTAGCGACCCGAATCGGAATAGCCGAACTGCAGCGCAAGTCGGCCCGTCGCCTTGAGATAGGCGCGCCAGTGCGGGCTGCGCAGCGCCTCTTCCAGCACGCGCGCGCCGTTCTCCAGTGCCTCGGCGGTTTCGAACAGCGGGCTGATCTCGATGTACTGCTCGACGCTGAACAGACGGGCAAGCCACAGTGCGGCAAGCAGTGTGTAGCCGCTTTCCGTCTCGGCGATCAGGAAGCGGATCGGTGCCGAGCTATCGACGTGCTTTACGATTTGCGCGATCAGCATCATCAGCCGTGCCGCGGAGGCCTGCTCGGCGATCAGCCCGCCGAAATCGACCGGCACGGCCGAGACTGCGTCCAGCGCACCGTTGATTGCACCGAGCAAGGCGCGGCGATGCGACGGGTCCTCCGGCGCATCGGTGATGCCGAGGCGCTGGCGCACGGCATTGTGGAGCTGCGTCGCGTTCAAACGCACATGGGTGTGAGCGAGCGCAAGGCCGTGCGATGCGAGTCCTGCGCGTGCCACGCAGAGCGGGAGCTTCTCTCCGTCGTCTGCCGTGGCGATCGCCTGACCAAACAGATCGAGCAGCGGTTGGGTTGTGGTCAGCGCAGAATCGTGCTGGTGCGCTAATGTCCGAGCGAAAGCTGCGACCGTGGCCGAATCGGCTGCATCGCGACAGGCCGCCTCTTGCTCCCGGACGACGGCAGACGCTGCCTCGGTCCGCGCTAACAGCTCTTGCGCTGAGCGGAGCGGTGTGAGTTGCCGCGCGAGCCGTTCGAGCTGGAGCAACTTCATGCGCAGGCGCAGCCCCAGCGTATCGGACCAGGAAATGTCGGTGCGTCCATCCGTGTCGTAACCCACCCAGCTGGCCAGGATCACCGGGCGCGGCGTGAGGTCGGTCCAGCGGTCTGGCCAAGCGGTGCAAGCGCAGGTGAACAACGCCGCATTGAGCCGGTCGAGCGCATCGCGTCCATGCGCGATCGCGGCGGCGGCGCGCTCGAACTCCTCCGCCAGCGTGATCGGTCCCGGCCGATGACTCGTCAAGCTCGCTGCGGCGGCGCCCCCAGACGCAACGGAGGCCAAAGCCGCATAGGCATCGGACGACAACGCGAAGGTCGGGTGCGCCGTGAACACTGCCGCATACCGCGCCCGTTCAACGTGCCGACGGTATTGCGCCCAGGGAACCGGGCTATCTGAAGGGTCGGGCCGCAACACATTCTGGGCGACCGCGGCAAGCGCCTTCTCGTTGGCGGCCTTGTCGGTGCCACCGACATATGCGGCAAGGCGGCGCGCACGATCGGCGAACGCCTCGTCACGGAGCCGGCGAACAATCCCTTCGATCCCCGCCGTATCCAGTTGCCCGTCGTCCATCAGGCGCGTGATGGCGAGCGCGACCGACATCACCGGGTTGCCGAACGGATCGTCGCGCCCCTGCGCCAGGCGCTGGGCGACAAGGTTCAGAAGGACGTCGATGCTGATCGGGGTCGTGGCGTCCATGGGGTGTTATGATGCAACGCAGCATCGCAGAATGCCACCCTAAAATTAGCTCTCCTCCGCAGACGCACCGTCTCCGCCTAGAGTTCCACTGTCTCGACCTGCACTGGCGCCTGTTCGATCGAAATGACCGGTTTCATCGCCAACAGAGTCGGGGCCTCCAGATGGCAGGCGATGACATGCCGCGGCGCGAATTCCCGTAGCGGCGGAGCCGTGGTGTCGCAGAGGCCCTTCATCATATACAGGCAACGAGTCGAGAACGGGCAGCCCTTCGGCGGGTTCAACGGCGACGGTAGCTCCCCCTGCAGTACGATCTTGCGCTTCTTCACGCTGGTATCGGCTATCGGCACTGCTGACAGCAGCGCCTCGGTATAGGGATGGTAGGGTGGCGAGAAGATCTGCTCCGTGGTGCCCTTTTCCATGATCTGACCGAGATACATGACAACGATCCGATCAGCGAGATAGCGCACCACCGACAGGTCATGGCTGATGAACAGCAGCGTCGTCCGGTTATCGCGCTGAATATCCATCAGCAGGGCGGCGACCGCCGCCTGCACCGACACGTCGAGCGCCGACACCGGCTCATCGGCGATGACGATCTTCGGATCGCCGGCGAAGGCACGGGCGATGCCGACGCGCTGTTTCTGTCCGCCCGACAACTGGCGTGGACGGCGTTTGGCGAACTCGCGCGGCAGCTTCACGATGTCGAGCAACTGGTTCAGCCGTTCCTCGACCTTGCCTTGGTCCCGCTCCACGCCGAATTTTCTGATCACGCGGGCAATCTGCGCACCCACGGTGTGGCTCGGGTTGAGCGTGTCGAACGGATTTTGGAAGATCATCTGCAAGCGCGAGATGGTGTTCTTGTCGCGCCGCTGCACCGGCAGGTTCGCAAGATCGAGGTCACCGAGTTCGACTTTGCCACCGGTCGCGTCTTCCAGTCCCATCAGCACTTTCGCGAAGGTCGATTTGCCGCAACCTGATTCGCCGACGATGGCGACGGTCTCCGCCTCATGCGCGCGGAAGGTGATCTTCTCGTTGGCCTTGACGGTCTTCTTGGCCCGGATCAGCAGCGCGCCGCTTTCTATGGTGTAGTGCTTGGTAAGATCGTCCACGCGAAGTACGATATCGCCGGACTTGACCGGCTCGCGCTCGATCGGCCTTGGCTTGGCAATTTCCCAGTCGATCTCGCGGAAGCGCACGCACCGCACGCTATGGCTCGAACTTGTTGCCACGGCGAGCATCGGCAATGGCGGTTGATCGCACCGTCCCGCGGCGAAATAATCGCAGCGCGGTCCGAAGTAGCAGCCGCTGGGGCGCGCGTGCGGCAGCGGCAACTGGCCGCGGATGGCGACGAGCGGGCGCGTGTTCTTGTCGGCAGCCGGCAGCGGTATCGAGTTGAATAGGCCGCGCGTGTACGGATGCCGCATGTTGTTGAAGACGCTGCCGATGTCGCCGGTTTCCACGGCCTCGCCGGAGTACATCACGGTAAGACGGCCGCAGGTCTCCAGAATAAGGCCGAGATTATGCGAGATGTAGATCAGTGAGGTCCCGAAAGTCGTCGAGATTTCCTTGATAAGTTCGACGATGCCTGCTTCGACCGTGACGTCGAGGGCAGTTGTTGGTTCGTCGAGCAGCAGGAGCTTCGGCTTTGACAACAGGGCCATCGCGA
>Ga0335075_10002310_pt1 | contig 30777 bp, 17 predicted proteins | sample Lox_Sample_24_FD_206723 | JGI IMG/M metagenome (GOLD analysis project Ga0335075, IMG submission 206723) | Soil microbial communities from Loxahatchee National Wildlife Refuge, Florida, United States - Lox_Sample_2.4 | ecosystem: Environmental > Terrestrial > Soil > Wetlands | place: USA...
CGTATTTAACCCAGCTCGTGTAGCTCTTTAATCGACGGACAGTCGTACCCTTCATGACTCTTGCATTCATGAGGATGAGCTAAGCCGACATCGAGGTGCCAAACTGCGCACTCAATTTGTACTCTCTGGCGCAATCAGCCTGTTCAATCTGTTCCATTAAGATATTATATCTTAAATCCATTATTTTATAATGGTTCAGACTATGTTTTCATTATATTGTATTTTATATGCATTTTAAATATATATATATAATATATATATATATATATATATATATTTTTTTTTTAAGAATTACTAATTCAGCTTTTTATTCCGTATGATCCTATACGTTTATAAGAATTAATATTAATATATTGTAAATTAGATTTAACATAACCTTTAAGCATTATAGTTGATAAACCTTTTAAAGAAGATTTATTATTTTTTAAATTACCTATTTGATCAGTTTTAATCATAGATCTTGAAGCTATCAGACGTTTAGTTAATCTACCTGCGCTTTGTATTTTTATACCACTAACTATTTTATTATTTAAATAATAAAATATAATACGACTGTTATAACGATAAGGTTTATCTATTACATCAGTATTTAATAATCTATTATTATTATTATTATTATAATTATTGTAAAATAATTCGAAATTTTTACTAATTAATATATTATCTATATCATTTTTATTTATTAAATGATTATAATAATTATTTACATAGGATTTTTTAGATAAATTTAAAGCTAATCTTATTATACCTAATACATAGATTCTTTTATATTTTAACTTTTTAGCCACAGATATAGCTAATATATTACCATCTAAATATAGATATTTTAAGTTAATTATATTAAGTTCTACTTTTTTATTGTATAAATTACTTAGTATACTATTTAAGTATAATAAATTTTTAATACTAAATCTGTTTTTATATAATATAATACCTAACTTAATTAATTCATACTTATATAATATATGCATATAGATATTATTATATTTATAATACTTTACTATAAATTTATTTAATTTAAAAAGTAATTTATTATATAATATAAGGTTATTATATAAATATATAATATTTCTATTGTATATGTATACAGTAATATTTACTTTATTATTAAAAAATTTAATTTCAGGGTTGTTTATATAAACTCTATACGTATAAAATTTTTCATATAATATCTCTGATGTTTTATTAGGATTTGATTTAATGTAATTAAAGTAATTATATAATAACATATAAATATCTATATTATTAATATATCTTAAATTATTTTTATAATAACTATATACACTATTATATCATTCTTTTGTAGAATTAGGATAATGTATAATATTATTTCTTATAATAGAAGTTTTATTCACAATATTATAATATGCAATATTGGTTTTATGTGAAATCTTAAGTTCTTTTTTCAAAATAGACATATTTTTATATTTATATTTTATATAAACATTGTATTATGTATTACATTAACAGAATACACATATTTGTTATAATATAACAATATAAATATACAATAAAAAGCTGAATGTTAAAAATTTTAGTTATTTTAAGAAAGATTCTTAAATATAACTTTATAGTCGTTGAACGTTTTTAATATATTATATATATATATATAATATATTAAACTTCGCTTCAAGTATACTTAGTAAGTTTTTCTTGAAATTTCTTCAGTTAAATTATCGATAAATTAATATCGAAGGACTAATTATTAATCCCTAACGTAGCTTTTTCAATAACCCAAGACCTTTCCTTATTGCATCTTGTGATCATATGCCCTGCTTACGCAACTGAAAAACACGTAAGTAAATCAGTAAAGCAAGATTAAGCCATTAAACTTTTTATGTATAAATATAAATCATTTTATTAATAAAAAGCATCAATAAAATAACTAATAAATATTAAATATTTAACATTTATTATACAATTATTTTCCATATAAAAAAATCTTACTTATATTAAATATAATAATTCTAACTAAATAGAAAGGTAAATGAATTAATAATTAAATATCAATAAATAAATAAAAATTTATTTATATTATATGTTATAATAAATATATATACTATATAAGTATATAATATTTTACCAAATGAATTTTGGATATACCCAGGTACTCTTTATGGGATCTGTGCCCCGCATAAACCATCTACTAGCAACTGTTTCTTGATAAGAGATCAAGATTAGTACATATTATAAATATTTATAATATGATTTTACTATATAATAAACTAAGTAAAGGTGTTTCATGTATATAAATCTATTACCTTATACTCTAAAACTTGTTATATTATATCCAGTAATTAGTAACAGTAAAGCTGTATAGGGTCTGTTGAGATAGGTTGTTTTATTACTAAAATTTCCCCCTCCAAGAACCGTACGTGCGACTTTCATCGCATACGGCTCAAGTATTACCTAAGATTTTATTTTAAATATAAAATAATTTGTACTTCTTTCTTGCTTTTAGTATACACATATTTTATACTTTTACATTTTAATTAAAATCTTTATTAATATAATACCAGTTCTAAGTCAGCATTCTTTCAAATTAGTTATAAAACCTATTCATTACTATTATAGTAACGACTTTCGCTTTTTAGAACATCCTCTGCCCACTAATGCATATCTTAAGTCACCTTAAGACTTCCTTTTTTCAAAGGACATTATTGGGTTTACCTAGTTCATCTAACAACACTTTAACTATTACCTTAGGATCTCACTATACGTATATTGATACATAGATCTATTTAAAGACAAGACAAGAAGTTATCTTTACAATCAATAATTTATATGACTACGCATATACTTTAAATTACGCTTAAACATGAGTTCAAATAATATTTATCCTTAGTAATATAGCTCACCTCCCTTCAATAAAAAAGGCAGGATAGTTTAATAAAACTATAAATTTAACGGGCTTTACACAAAAAAATTACTCTAATTGCATACCGTATGAGCTCAAAACAATAGACAGTTAAGGTGGATTCTCACCACATTGCTATTAAACGCTTTTCTAGTCGCACTCTCGTCCATTTAAAGGAAAGCAGTATCTGCACTGCTATTATAATTTCACTGAACTAATCATTGAGACAGCTGTTGTATCGTTACATCATTCATGCAAGACCGCATTTAACGGCCAAGGTATTTCGCTACCTTAAGACCCTTATAGATAAGGCCGCCATTAATCGGGGTTTCCTTCAAAACCTAACCTATTTTAGTAAATAAAGAAAATTCGTTAACCAGCCGACATGGGGCAGAAATCACACTCAATACTTCGATTATATATCTTATGCAAAGTGCTTTGTTTTAATTAAACAGTCGTACAACACCATTCTGTGCCTCCTCTTATTCTTAATATTAATTAATAATAATGGCCCACCTTATACCTAAGTTACGGAGTCAATTTGCCGAGTTCCTTAATGATTATTAGTTCAAACGCCTTCGTATTCTCTACTTGCTTACTAGTGTTAGTATTTAGGTACGGTTACTATATAATAATATTTCCAGAACATTATTACAAATAAAATGTTTATTATTATAAGTCTCATCGCTATAATAATTATATATATATATTAACTTAGAGGCCGTTAATTGTAATAATACCATAAGCTTTAGGCGAGAAAAATTCTTTTCGTTACTCATGCCAGCATTTTCACTTGAAATATAATAATAGTATCATATATTATATTATTATTAAAAAATCTATCTATTCAATGTTCTGCTACCTTATGTATATATATATATATATACATAAACAAGATTTCGGTATGTTGTTTAGATCCGTTATATTTTTAGTGCTTTTAACTATAAATAATTTTTAATATTAAAAAAGACCAGTGCTCTGTTACGAGATCTTTAAAAAATGGCTGCTTCTAAGCCTATTTCCTGGTTGTATTTGAAAAAAAACTCCTTTTTTTTCACTTAACAACAATTTTGGAACCTTAAATTCTTGTTCTGGGCTGTTTCCCTTTTGACATACAACCTTATCGTACTATGTCTGATTATTTAATTAATATCTTTATCCTTCCGAGATCTTTTTCACTCCGATAAAATCGTAAAAATCCCCCGATATATGTAAATTATATAAATATAATTTACCGAGATAAAATAATGTACCTACTAAGATATTATTTAAATGACCTACTTACATAGGTTTCGCAGAAAACCAGCTATCCTAGTCAGTTTTGTCTTTCACTAACTTACCATAATTCTTTGGATATCTTTACAACGATAACCCATTCGAACTTTTATAATCCTGATTATAGTAAGATCACTAGGCTTCGGGTCTAATACTAAATACTTAATTATTGATTAATAATTGACTTATCTAAGCAATAAAATTTTAATATAAATATATTGCTTGCATTTAATATTAACTTGCTGACCCCTTATGCAAAAGGTACGCTCTTATTTATTATCTAAATATAATTTGAGCTACTTATAAAACTACTATTTCAAAAATTTCCCTCACGGTACTATAACTTTTATTAAAAGTTTCGCTATTGCTTATATATTATATTTAGCTTTAGAAGAAGGTTCTCCTTTATTCAAACAGATTTTACTCTATTTTATTTTTTATACTTTAATAAATAATAATAATAATATTATTTATTAAATTTAAAGCTTTTCTATTTTCATTCACACTAATAATAGAATCTCATTTGATTTTCTTTCCAAAAGTTAATAAGATATTTCAATTCACTTTGTTTATTTATAATTTAATTTATCTAAGAAAAAAATAGGTATAATATATGAATATATCCATATATTCCTTTATACATATAATATTATAATATTATATAGGTATTACCTTAATAATATTCTTTAATATATAGCGATTTATTCATAATAGTCTCTTTATATACTTATCATTATTAATATATATATAATGAAATTATATATTACATATCGTATATTCTAATATATATTAGAATAATAATTTTATATATCAGGTTATTATGATTCGAACATAAAAAATCCTTAACCCAAATAAGGCGCCTAACCAACCCGGCTCTAACCTGCTATCAGAGAATATCCGATTCGAACGGATGTGGTTTATTAAACCAAACAAGTTTCAAGCTTATCACTTTAAACCACTCAGTCAATTCTCTCTTAAAATAATAATATTGTTATACTGATTTCTCGACGATTTGAACGTCGAAAATACTCTTATCAAAAGTACACTTTACCTATTAAGTTAAGAAATCTAAAAAAAAAAAGATAAAAATTACACAAAAGCATCTTGACTTGAACAAGAAATATGAAGTTTGAAGCTTCCTGTTTTACCTATTAAACTATACTTTTACGGAAGAGAGACGATTTGAACATCCAAGTGTATAAACACAATATTTAGCAAATATCTTACCCTACCTATGGCGACTCTTCCAATATTACATTATGTTAAATATATATATATATATATATCCGGGTTAAATCGGCCTCGATCCGATATATCCTTTCGTGACAAGAAAGTTGTTTACCTTTTAACTATTAACCCTATAATACAGCTAGTCGAACTTGAAACGACATACATCGGGTGGAAACCGACCAGTTTACCATTAACTTATAGCTGTTATATTAATTGTATATTTTAATATAAGACCTCTAGGATTTGAACCTAGATATTAATGCTTAAAAGGCATATGTTTTACCTTTAAACCAAGGTCTTAACTAGAAAAAAGTTATTTAGGATTTTATAGTTATTATAATAGCACCTACCATTGCTAATAATAATATTATAGATGTAATTATTAATCATATAAAATAATTAGAATATATAACGTTACCTATGGCTATTATATGTAAATTATTTATCAAATTTTGATCCCAATTATTAGACGTTACATATGAAATAGAATTATCATCTAGGTTTATAAAATTATTTAATAACTCATTAATATCTATACTAGGTCCAATAGATGGTAATATAATATATAATATATAATATAAAAAAATACCTACAATTAGAGCTAAAGCTAAACTATTCGTAGTTTCTGTTTGTAATTCAGAAATTCTAACATTTATTAACATTAATATAAATAAAAATAATATTGATACTGCACCTATATATACTAGAAGGTAGGATAATCCTATAAAATTTAACCCTAATAATATTAAATATCCTGATACAGATAAAAACAAACATATTAAGAATAAAACAGAAATTATAGGATTTTTACTAACAATAACTAAAATTCCACAAATGATAGAAATCATAGATATTAATACCAAGTATTTACTATCATACCCATTAATTATACTATCCAAAGTAATATATAAATTATTCAATGTATAAACATAAGTTTAATTTAATTTTCTCATAAAAATATAATAATAATAATAATAATAATAATGATAATTATTATTAAATTAAGAGATATTTTATTATTTCAATTATTAGCCCTAGCATAAGATGCTATAAAGATATAAGTATATGCATATGTATATAGGGACATATATACATATGGGAATATTAGATATTATAAAATATATATAGATATATATATATATATATATATCTACTCACGTATATGCCTTTTAACTTATAATTTTTAATCTCACATAAGAATCGAACTTATATAGTAATATTAGAACTATTATGCTCTACCATTGAGCTAATGAGGGTATATAAATAAATAAGATTTATTTATATTTAAATTAATACAGTGTATATAAGAGTTGGACTTATATTTATATTACCGTAGAATACTGTTTTACCAATTAAACTAATATACTTTTTTTTATTATATTATATAGTATATTATAAGTATTCTCATAAAAATGTAATAATAATAATTAAAAAAAAATTATAAGATATTTTATTATTACAATAATAATAATGATCATTATTATTTAATTAAATAAAGAAATATTAACTATTCCTATGATTATAGCCCTTAGAATGATTCGAACATTCAACTTAAATATTAACAGTATTTCGCTCTACCTATTGAGCTATAAAGGCATTATTATAATATATAATTAGAATTATATATAGGAAGAAAAGGAATTGAACCTTTGATAGCAAATGCTATTGAGTTTACAGCTCAACCCGTTATACCAACAAACGGAATCTTCCTTTTAACCTATAATTTTTAATCTCATATAAGAATCGAACTTATATAGTAATATTAGAACTATTATGCTCTACCATTGAGCTAATGAGAATATATAAATAAATAAGATTTATTTATATAGATTAAAATTAGCACAGTGTATATAAGAGTCGGACTTATATTTATATTACCGTAGAATATTGTTTTACCAATTAAACTAATACACTTTTTTTTTATTTATATTGTATATTATTATATAATAATGTACATTATAAAAGCAAAACCCGAAAATAACTAAAAAAAGTTACACAATAATTAGCATATAATTTTAATTTATTATTAAATTAGATCAAATTATACAAATGTGTAAACATGATATGATATAAATATTTTCATAAAAATCAATAATAATAATAATATAAAACTATAATAATTATATATTAATATATAAACTACTAAAATACGATAGCTATACATAAGATAAAATATGATAGAAATATCGTATTTTATCAATAGATATGTTTGTTCCTAGTATAAAATGTTATAATTATAACTATAAATAAATTAATATATATATATATATACATATGGGCATATTAGATGTTATATCTAAAATAAATATATATATATATAATACATATATATATACTCCACATATATGCCCTTGTTTTTATAAAAGGGGAGGGGGTATTGTTAATATTAATAAATCCCGTGCAATTTCCACTACACGAACCGTATTTCGACTTAACACTAATCAAAATCACGCATACGAAGATTATTTACTAAAATATAATAATACTTTATTATTACATAAATATTAGTAGTAACCAAACTTATTGCACATATTATTTTCAGCGCCTGACGAGTGGTTAGTACCTATCTGAGATAAAATTCACCGTAATAAAATGATTTACGATTACTAGTAATTCCTTATTCATATAGTCGAATTTCAGACTATAATTGATATTATAACTTAATTTAAAGATTACTTAAATTTCACAATTTTATATCTTTTTGTTTAAGTATATGCAGCACGTCTATAGCCCATAATTAAATTAAGGTCATGATGACTTGTCTTAGTCCTTATAATCTTAATCAATATAATGATGAACATTTTTATGTTAAAATAAAAATCAGGTTTACGTTAATTTAAAGGATAACCAAATCTCACGACATTAACTGCAGACAGCCGTGCAACGCTTGTATTAATAAATATTTATTAATATTCAAATTATGGTAAGGTTTTTCGAGGATTATCGAATTAAATAACATACTTCACTACTGGTTTCAGAAACGGTCTAGTGATTTCAGTTTATGTGTTGCCACATTACTCTTGAGGTGGAATGCTTCCATTTTCATTTATAGACTAATTGTATAATGTTTGTATACTAGCCTATGGCATTCATCATTTTCTGCAAGGACTATTAGGGTATCTAATCCTATTCGTTATCCAAGCCTTCGTCCCTTAACGTCAGTTTATACACAGAGGTTTGTTTTCACTTTTACCAGTCCCAAAAATATCAAAGAATTTCATCTCTCCATTAATAGTACTTATATTTACCTCCTATATCAAAACTCTAGTAATATACTTACTTTTATAGTTTAATATACTGTCTAGGTACCCTTTAGACCTAATAAAGATGAATAACACTAGTCTTTCTTGTATTACCGCGACTGCTGGCACAAGATTTGGTCAAGACTTGTAGATATATTTTTGTCATTCATCAAATTTATATCTAGATTATGATATCACAAAAATATTTATATATATAAATATACATATAAATGTTATTTTTAATACTATAAGTATAATAAAAATAAGATATCAATTCTTTCAAATTGCTGGTTCAGTCGTTAGACTATTGACCAAAATTCCTCACTGCTGTACTATACGTATTGGGGTTTTTTCAGACCCAATGTGGTTAATAAACCTCTCAGTTTTAACTATAAATATAAGCTAATTAAAAAATTACTTTAATTAATACCTATTTAAAATAATTATACTTGACCCAAAGCGAATTTCTTCTTTAGTTTTTAAAAATTATGTATATATACATATATATATCATATTTTTTTATATAAGGAATTTATTCCTTACTATGGGGTAGTTAAATTATTATTTACTCACCTGTACACCACTTTATCTAAAATAAGATAACGTACGATTAGCATGTGTCAAGCATTTGAACAGCGTTCAATCAGAGCCATCACCAAACTCATTTATAACATTTTATATTCTTTTTATTATATAAAATATAATTAATAATATTAAGGAATAAGTGATTTGAACACTTAATCTTCCGTGTGTAAAACGGTTGCTCTACCAATTAAGCTAATTCCTTTTTGTTTATAATAAAATATTATTAGGTATTATTTCAAAAGAATATAAAATACAAGGTATCAATAATATGAAAGCAACAACTAAAGGTAATAAAACAGTTCAACAAAATGACATTAGTTGATCAAAACGTATTCTAGGAAAACTAGCTCTTGCTCAAATAAATATAAATATCATCATACATGATTTTATTGCTAATATTATACTAGGTAATAAATAGAATAAAATATTATCTTCATCTGTATATTCTCAATTGCTAATATTATATTCTATAAACGTATTAATATCTAAAAATACACCATAATAAATATCATCTATATCATTTAAAGGAGAGTTATTTTGTGTAATATAGGTTAAAATATAATTTATTATACTATATACTAATAACATAGTATCTAAAATAATATCTAAAATAATATTTAATATATAATATATATATATTATAGGCATTATATTGATAGTATAACCTCCTAAAAATAATAAACTTATTAATATACATATAAACACAATACTTGCATACTCAGCTAAAAAGAAGAATACAAATATTACTGCTGAATGCTCTGTCATAAAGCCACTAACTAATTCTGATTCAGCTTCAGCTAGATCAAAAGGTGCTCTGTTAGTTTCTGCTATAGCTCCTATAAAGAATATAACAAAAATAGGAGCCAAAGGTATAATAAATCATATTATTTTCTGATATTCTATATTAACAGTTAAATTTAAACTACTTGTTAAAAAAATAACTGACAATATAGCTGAACTTAATATTAATTCATAACTAATTAATTGAGCTGTACTTCTTAGTGAACCTAAAAAAGCATATTTTGAATTGGCTGATCATCCAGCTAATAGTATCCCATATGTAGATAAAGAAGATACTGCTAATAAATATAAAATACCTAAATTAAAATCAAAGATAGTTCATCCTGGTCCATAAGGTATAATAGCATAAGCTAATAATGAAAAAACTAATGTTATTATAGGACCTGCAAAAAATAATATAATGTTTGCTTGTGTTGGAGATATATATTCTTTTAATAATAATTTTAAAGCATCTGCAAAAGCTTGTAGTAAACCATAATAACCTACTAAATTAGGGCCTAGTCTTCTTTGCATACTAGCCATTGTTTTTCTTTCTGCTATTGTAACAAAAGCAACTGCTAATAATACAGGTATAGTCAATAATATCACTTCAAATACTGAAATTATTATAGATGAATGTAACATATCATTATATTTATAATATAAATATAGTTTTTATATATTATTAATAATTATTATAATTATAATTATTAATAATTATAACTTATTGGTTAAATATAGCAATTTAATTAATAATTACTACTTAATATTAATCTGATATTATAATAAGATCTATCCTATTATATTTGTTATTATTATTATTATTATTAATAATTACATTTATAAATATAAATAACCTAATTATTGTTATATAATATTATACTATTTAATTAAAACTTAAAATATATCTTAATGTTCGATTTAATATATATATATATATATATTTCATATTTTCTTCTATACTAGTATAGATCCTTATCTTTAAAATTTAATTAAGTATTAGATTTTCCTTTTTAATATTATAATTTATATTTATAAATGTAAATATAAATATTAATGTTTATTAATAAATAATTAAGGTAGGTAACCTACCTAAAATAGCAATTAACTATTATAAAATAATTGTAAATATTACTATATATTTTACTTTTTTTTCATAATATTTTAGTATATTAAAGAAGATACAGAATAATGTAAACCATCTAAGACTGGTATAGGATATATACCTAACATTATAGTATATAAGACTAATACTAATAAAATAAAAAATTCTCGTTTATTTAAATCAGGAACATTTACTTTAAATAACTTAGAATATTTACCTCCAAAAGATATTCTATTAAACATATAAATTGTATATGCTGCTGATAATACAATAGAAGAACTAGCTAAAGCTCCTAATATAGGTAACTTTTCAAAAGCTCCATATAAACTTAAAAATTCTCCTATAAAATTAAGTGATAATGGAGTTCCTGCATTGCTTAAAGATAATATAAAAAATAAAATAGAAAATAAAGGCATTACTTGGGCTATACCTCTATAAAAAGTAATAAGTCTAGTAGATGATCTATCATATAAAATACCTCCTGCACATATAAATAAACCAGAAGAAACAAATCCATGTGCTAAACCTAAAGAAATACTTCCTTCAATTCCTTGAATAGTATTACTAAACACTCCTAGTATATATACGGCTGCATGAGAAACAGAACTATAAGCAATTAATTCTTTTATATCAATAGTTCTTAAAGTACTAAAACTAGCATAAATTATAGTAATTACAGCTATAGTGTATACTATATACGTACAATATATAGATGCTTTAGGTAATATAGGTAATATTAACCTAATTATTCCATATAGACTTAATTTTAATACTATAGCTGCTAAAAGAATACTACCTCCTAATGGAGACTCAACATGTGCTTTTAATAATCATATATTTAAAAATATAACAGGAGTTTTTACTGCTATAGCTATAAAAATACCACAAAATAAATATAATTGTGTATAGTAATTAAAATTTATTTTGTATAATGCATCAAAATCAGTAGTACCCATTATATTATATATAACTAATATTGAAAGCAATAAAAATAGTGAACCTAATAAAGTATATAAAAACAAAAAGAAACTTGCTCTAACTTTATTATTAGAACCAAATAGTCCTATTAATATAAATAAAGGGGGTAATATACTTTCAAAAAAAACATAAAATAAAAATATATCTAATACTAAAAATACAGCTAACAATAATGTTTCTAATAATAGTATTATTACTAAATATCACTTTACATTTGATGATATTGAGGTTCAGTTAGATAATAATGCAATAGGTACTATCATTGTTGTTAATAATATAAAGTATATGGATATTCCATCTACACCTAAATAAATATTAAGTCCTATTAAATTATATGGTTCTTGTACATATTGAAATTGATTAAAAGAGAAATCAAAAAATATAAAAATTACTAATGATAATAAAAAATTAATAATAGATGTGGTTAACGATATTATTTTAATAGTATTTAAATACGTATTAGTAATAAAATTAAATAAATTAGTTGAAATTATGAATATACCAAATAATGGTATAATTAATAATAATAAAAGTAACATATATAATATGTAATAAATTCCCCTATAATTAAATATATATATATATATATATTTAATTATTTGACATAAATTTATAATTATTTCCTAATAATAATAATCAAAAATCCAAATAATAATAATATTAATATATTGTTATATAGAATCATAAGATAAGAAATAGTTATATAAATAAATAAACCAGACAAGATATACAAGGCATAAGATGTAATTATACCAGAATCAAGTTTAGATATATTTTTACTTAAATTAATTAAAGCTACTTCTAATCCAAAAGGTCCTATAAATTCTACAGATCCTTTATCAATTATTTTAGTAGTTTTACCTCCTATATTTAATATTTGATTAGTAATATATTTATTATAGAACAGTTCAATTAAAAAACGTTGATTAAAAAATCCAAATATATTATAACCTATTCTTGTTAATTTAAAATCAATTATTTTAATAGGTATTAATTCTGAATAAATTAAGGCTATTAAAGTAAATACAATGGTAAATATTAAAGGTAATATTTTAAATAGAGTAGGTGTACCAAACTCAGTATTTATAAAAATTTCATGCTGAGGGCTAATAAATATACTATTATCAATAAAGAATCCACTACCTATACCTATAAATATGTCTTTAGTTATATAACCAAAAAAAATAGAAAATATAGCCAATATAATTAAAGGAAAGCTCATAAATATATCACTTTCATGAGCCTGTTTATAATTAATTATAGCTCCATTAGGATTAGTTAAAAATGTTAGATATAATACTTTAACTGAATATAATGTAGTAAATATAGCTGCTATTACTGCTATAAAGTATACAATAATACTTGAAAGATAAAATTTTCCATAAGCGGACTCTAAAATAAAATCTTTAGAATAGAATCCTGTCATAAAAGGAAAAGCAACTAAACTAAGACTAGCAATTAACATAACTGAATAAGTTAGAGGTAAAAATTTAATTAATCCTCCGTATTTTCTAAAATCTTGATTATCTGCTACTGAATGTATAACCGACCCAGCTGCTAAAAAAAGAAGACCTTTATAAAAAGCGTGATTAATTAAGTGAAATAAAGCTATATTATAAGAAGATAATCCTACTCCTATAACCATCATACCTAATTGACTCATAGTTGAATAAGCTATAACTTTTTTTATATCTTGTTGGAATAGACCTATAAGAGAACTAAATACACTAGTAATAGCTCCTACTCATAAACATAATGTTAAAGTTATTGAAGTATATTCTAGTAAAGGTGATACTCTCATTAATAAATATACACCTGCTGTAACCATTGTAGCTGCATGGATTAATGCAGAAACTGGTGTAGGACCTTCCATAGCCATAGGTAATCAAACATGTAAACCTATTTGGGAACTTTTAGCCATAGCTCCTATTAATAAGCATATACCTATTAATGTAATTATATTTTCATTAATATAAGGCGATATTGAAAATATTGTAGTATAATCTAAATTACCAATAGATCATATTATAATAAACATTCCTATAGTTAAAAAACAATCCCCTACTCTATTTGTAAGGAAAGCTGAAATAGAACTTTGATTTGCTGCTATTCTAGTAAATCAAAAACTTACTAATAAATATGAACAAACTCCTACTCCTTCTCAACCTATAAACATTATTAGTAAATTATTTGCTGTTACTAATATTATCATCATAAAAGTAAATAAACTAAGATAACTAAAAAATCTTTGATTATGTGGATCCTGACTCATATATCCTATTGAATATATATGTACTAATAAAGAAATTATTAATACAGGTATTAACATAGATACTGTTAATGTGTCAAAATTAAATCCTCATAAAATGTCTATTAACTCAGTATCTATTCATTTAAATAATTTAATTGTTACAGTTATATTATTAAATCCTACTTCAAAAAAGACTATTATAGATAAAATAGTTGTAATAAAGATTGAACTACATGTTATTAGCTTAGCTCCTGAAACTCCTATTTTTCTTCCGAAAAATCCAGATGATATTGAACCTAATAAAGGAAAAAATATTAAAGATAAATACATTATATTATTTGTATTCTATCGCTATACTTCCTCTTAATCTATAAAAAGCAACTAAAATACCTAAACCTATCGCTGATTCTGCTCCTGCTACACATATAATATATGTAGCATAAACTTGACCTAATATATCATCATAATTAAATGAAGTAATTAATATTAAAAAAGTTATAGATAGTAACATTATTTCTATAGAAATAAGCATTAAAATGATATTTTTTCTATTTAATACAAATCCTAATATACCTATTAAAAATAATATTAAAGGTAAACTCATAGTTGTATATATATATATTTATCATATATATAATTTAATATTTAACAGTTTTTTTTAATTATTTATATTTTTTAATTATTTATATAAACAATTATTGATTATATAATCATAATAAGAATTTTTCAATTGAAACAGATTGTATGCTTATTGGCATAGAGCTATGTAGTATACCACATATTTCAGAACATTGCCCATAAAATACACCTTCTCTATTGATATGTACAGATACTTGGTTTAATCTACCTGGATAAGCATCACACTTAATACCTAAAGATGGACAAGCAAATGAATGTATTACATCAGCTGCTGACACCATAAATCTAGTATGTGTTAATTCTGGTAATATGATTCTATTATCTACCTCTAGTAACCTAAATGCACCTAAGTCTAAATCCGATTCTGGTACTATATATGAGTCATATTCTATAAATTCTTCATCATCATTTATAAAATCTGCATATTCGTAAGTTCAATATCATTGATGACCCTCAACAGCTAATGTAAGATTAGGGTCTGTTACTTCATCCATTAAATATAATAATTTAAATGAAGGAAAAGCAATTAATATTAATATTAAAGCAGGAGTAATAGTTCAAATAAGTTCGATAAGTGTACCATGGTTAGAATATTTATTACTAATCATATGTTTATTATAAGTATAATTTCTTATAATTGAAAGTAATATTCATCCTACACTAAATAATATAATAAAAAGATAAAACATTATATTATTGTGTAATTCAACTATAGCTTCCATTTGTGGGCTACCACTATCTTGGAAATATAATCCTCAAGGTCTAGGTACATCGGAATTAGATCTAAAATTATCTATAGGGTTATTTCCGCTATCACCATTTTCATGATCAGATCCATAACCGTTACCATTAGACATACCATTAGTATTTCCATTAGTATAACCATTACTATTACCATTATCATTATTATTATCAGTATTATTATTTCTATCTAGAATATGATCAATATTTCTATTACGCGGTATATTTGTTTGAGTACGTTGTACAATATCAAATCTTACAGAACTATCTGATTCTTCAGTAATATTTACTACTTCCTGTTGAGTTGTTCTACGATATTCTGTTCCTATTGCTTCTTGTCCTGTTGTTGATATAAGATTACCATCTTCTGTTACTCTTCATGTACGCATTTGGGCAGGTGGACCCATAGGTGTACTAGAGCTTCTATCTCCTCTTAATTCTCTTATAATTATACCTCTAGGATAACCTTGTACATCTCTAGATGTAGGTACAAGACTATCACCTTGGTAATTAACTCAAAGATAATTATTATATTCTACATGCACAAGAGTACCTGATTGTGAAGGATTAACTCTAACAGCTGCACCAGAACCAGAAGGCATGGATGAACTAGTTAAAGGTAAACTTGAAAATGCATGAGGTTTAGGTGGACTGTTTAAACCTCATTCTAATCCTATATAAATTCTATTTAATAAAGTTTGTAGAATATCTACATAATATTCAGATATATGTCAATAGAATCTACCTGAATATTTACCTTTTACTAATTGATCATATACAAGATACAAGAATAATGCAGTAGCAGCTACTGATATTACTGAACCAACGCTACTTACTAAATTTCACCCTGTAAATCCATCAGGATAATCACTTATTCTTCTAGGCATTCCTTGTAACCCTAAAAAATGTTGAGGAAAAAATGTACAATTTACACCTAAAAATAAGATTCAAAAATGAATATTACCTAATAAAATTTTATAATCTACTCCTAACATTTTAGGGACTCAAAAATATCAAGCACTAAATAGACCAAATACAGCACCCATACTTAATACATAATGGAAATGAGCAACAACATAATAAGTATCGTGGAATGCTACATCAAGTGATGCGTTAGCTAAAACAACTCCACTTAGTCCCCCTATAGTAAACATAAATACAAAACCTAATGCAAATAGCATAAAAGGTGTAAGATATAATGATCCTCCATAACAAGTAGCTAATCAAGAGAATATTTTAATACCTGTAGGTACTGCTATAATTAATGTAGCAGCTGTAAAATAAGCTCTTGTATCTACATCAAGTCCTACAGTATACATATGGTGAGATCAAACTACAAAACCTAAAACACCTATAGACATCATGGCATAAACCATTCCAAGATATCCAAAAATACTTTTACTTGAAGCAGCTGATATGGTAGTACTTACTATACCAAAAGCTGGTATTACTAATATATAAACTTCTGGGTGACCAAAAAATCCAATCCCTTATTACATAAATATGTTTCATCTTTTATCTATGTAACTAACTATTGTATCAATAATAGTTACCTTATGGTCAATTAAGAGGAATTCGACTGTACATTAAGCATCATTTCAGATACCCACCGGTGGACCAGTCTGTAGCGATCATTTAGATAACCGACGGTCTTGCTATAAGATAGTTTTGACCGTTTTCACCAGCATGGCCTTTATAATTATCATTTTCTTCTAAAAGTTACATGATAATATAAATTATGTGTTTATAATATAAAGACTAGAAATTGATATAGACATATATTTAAATATAATGCTATTTATTTAATTAGGTCTTATTTTATTTTACATCTGCCTAATTATTTCTCACAGCTTAAGCTGAACCAATTCCTGTTTTCCTGTTATTGTGTCTATTTTTTATTATATCCCCTTAACGTTAAATTATTATTTTTAATCTAATAATGATCTAAAAGACTAGATAATCTTTCTTTCAGATAAATTATTAACATCATTAATTAACTTAGACATTTTATGCAACTTAGTAATTTCTAAATCATTTAAATGATCACCATTTTCTAATTTAATGGTTATTACTTTTCATTTAATATAAGATTCATATTTTTTTGTTTTAAGTCTAAAATAATCAAAATAATCATACAAAAGTTTACAATTTTTTATTCCATTAATTCTAATTTCTCACACATTATCTACTGAATGAGGAACTACTGTTGCTAAACACCCAATATCTACAAATAATTTAGCTATGTGATCAAATACTGGCTTATTCAAATCTGACTTTTGCGTAAGTATATATCTAAGCCTATATGTTTTTTTAGCTATTAATATGGAACAAGTAAAAGATCCTTCTCCATCAGTTATACCACTTAATCATCAATCATTTAAGGTAGGAACTACAGTATAATACAAAGGATATATTAAAGGAAGATTCTTTGTCAATAACTTCTCATTTAAAGCTGATAAAAAAGTATGAAACCTAGCGATCTTAGTAGGAAATACCATATTACCATTAAATATTAAAGATATAAGAATTAATCCTTTTACGTCCTGTATAATATATCTATGAGTTTTATTCTTAGTTGATTGCACTATAACATTACCAAAACCTAATTTACTTTTAATTAAATTAAGTATCTTAACATTAAATGTATATTGAGTAATAACAAAGGATAAATCGCCTCTTTTAGCTATTATAAAAGATCCTTCTCCTTCTACAAATCCTATTAACCATTGTAAAAAACTTATATCTGGTAACTTATTGTGAGGATATAAATTTTTATATTTTTCTAAAAATAAGCTAAAATCAAAATCATTTTTATCGCAGTAGGCGGGAGATAAACTATTAATCATAATATAATACAAACACAGACACAATATTATTATAATTAAGAAAAGATGTTGATATAATATAGGATCACCTCCACCAGCTACTTCAAAGAATGAAGTATTAAAATTTCTATCTGTTAATACCATTGTTATTCCTCCGGCTAATACAGGAAGAGATAATAATAAAAGAACAGCTGTAACTAAAGTTGCTCAACCAAATAATGCTAATTTATGTAATCTTATTCCAGGCCCTCTCATATTAAAAATTGTAGTTATAAAATTCATTGCACCTAATAGACTACTAACTCCTGATAAATGTAAAGCAAATATAGCTAAGTCTACACTAGGACCACTATGGCTTTGTATAGCAGATAAAGGTGGATAAAGAGTTCATCCTGTTCCTGCTCCATTTTCTATACAACTAGCAAATACGAATAATCCTAAACTAGGAGGTAATAATCAATAAGATATATTATTTAACCTAGGAAATGCCATATCTGGACCACCTATCATTAAAGGCATTAAGAAATTACCAAATCCTCCTATTAACGCAGGCATAACCATAAAAAATATCATAACTATAGCGTGAGCAGTTATTATACTATTATATAGTTGATTGTCTGAAATATATTGTACTCCTGGTCCAGATAATTCTAATCTTATTAAGACTGAGAATGCTGTACCTATTAGTCCTGAAAATAAGGCAAGAATTAAATATAAGGTTCCTATGTCTTTAGCATTACATGATAAGAATCATCTTTCTGCTCAAAGAGATATTTGTGATGTTTTAATATTTAGTAAAGATTTCATTTTAAATTTTTTTACGTTAAACTACATTTTAATAACTTATGTTATAGCTATTCGTAATAATCATAATTTGCTTTTATATATATACATATATTAATTATATCTAAACTAAACTTTTTAATTAAACAAATAATAATAATAATAATTATTATAATAATTATTATTATTTATATTGTTTAGACGATATAGTTAATGCATTTTTTCCTAATTCAAAAATAAATCCTAGTGTTAATAAAATAAAGAAAATTAGCATTATAATAAGACCATACATATTATTATTACTACTACTTACAGAATAAGGATATATTAATAATATTTCTAAATCAAATAATAAAAATAATAATGCAAATATAAAAAAAGAAATATTAAATTGTGTTCTGTTTTGATATAAGAAAGAATGAAATCCACATTCAAAAGCAGTTTTTTTTTCTCCGTAGGGATTATGAGGAGCTAATATTAAGTTTATTACTAATAATATAAAAGCTAATATAGGTATAAAATATAAATAAAAAGTAAAACCGCTCATCTAATAACAATACAACATTAATGAAATTATATTACTTAAATTAAAGAATTCTTTAGGTATTAATATAAATAATAATATAATCATTGTTATTAATGCTATAATATTAGTTAATGAGCTTGATATAGATATAATATAGTTATTATTATTATTTATATTAGAACTTACTTTGTATTGATTATTATCAAAAAATATATTTTTTATTATTACTAAATAATATACAGCACTTATAACACTAGTTAGTATTGCTATAAAAGTTATGAATATATAACCATTATCTAATGCTGCGCTTAAGATCATCTGTTTTCCAAAAAAACCTATTAAAGGAGGTACTCCTATAAATGAAAATAATGTTATAGCTAAACTAACAGATAGTAAAGGATTTATTTTAAAAAATCCTTTAAGTTGATATATAAGTTGTATAGGGGAATTGTTTATATCTTTTAAATCTTTACTTTCATTTGATAAATTAGTATTTTTATATACTAATGAAAAAAATGAGTATCCTATGGCTATTAATATAATAAAAGCATTTAAATTTGATATAGAATATTGTATAAGATAAAAAAAGAATGCTTGCGTTGATTCTATATTACTTATACTTAAAGCTAAAAGAATAAAACCAATATGAGAAATAGTACTATAAGCATATAATCTTTTTATTCTAAACTGAGTTAAACCTAATACAGATCCTATTATTAAAGATATTAATGAACTTAATACTAAATTATTAGTTCAACTAAAAGTAACACTATTTGTATAATAAACTAATTCTAATAAAATTATTAATATTGAAATTTTGGCTATTATAGCAACAAATGTTGTAACTATTGTAGGTATTGCATCATAAACATCTGGACTTCAAAAATGAAATGGAGCGGCAGATATTTTAAATAAGAAACCAACAGACATAATAATCAAAGAAATTTGAATGGAATAATGTGTAGAAATTACAGAAAAATCTGCAAATGACATTAACTTATAATCTTTTAAATAAAAATATAAAGTATTTGATGTATCAAAAGAGATATTTTTAAAAATATCTTCTAAAAGATATAAACTATCTAAATTGGTATTTCCAGTATTTGCATATAATAAACCCTGACCTAAAAGAATAATACATGAAGATAAACCTCCAAGTAAGAAATAAGTTAATCCTGCATTAGTAGATAATTCAGAATTTCTATACATAGTACAAATTATATATAAACCATAACTTTGTAATTCTATAGATAAAAAAATAGTTATTAAATCATTACTAGCCATTAAAAAAATAGCACCAGAAATAACAAAGATTATTATTAATGGATATTCTATTAATTTAAACTGTTCCCCTTTTTTGCTTAATGATTTCATAATATAATTTTTATTTATATTTTTATGTACTAAATTAATGTTTACTTTATCTTCAAGTAAAACTTTTCTAGGATAAAATGAAGTTAATGTTAAAATTAAAATTACTAAAACAAATATGAAAATAGAAAATACTTGTGTATGATTTTTATAGAAAAGTAATCCTCCTAATAAACTTACACCTTTTTCTAAAAAATTTAATTTTAAATTTAAAATTAACAATATAGAACAGTAAATAAATATTATATTTGTAACTCTAGAAAATAAAATAGATTTATCTCGTCTTGCAGATACGGCATTAGATAATAATAATAAATTTAAACTTGATATTAACATTTAAAATTTTACATTAATATAAATTAAAATATAAAATTTATATTTATATATTTTAAGATCCTCAGTAATAAACAGATACATATAAGAATAATCAAACAACATCAACAAAATGTCAATAAAGTATTCCTGCTTCTAAACCTAAATGATGATTTTCAGTTAAATGATAAGCCAATAAACGTCAAAATCCTATAGATAAGAATATTGTACCAATTATTACATGTAATCCATGAAAACCAGTACCAAAATAAAAACAAGAACCAAATGCCCCATCTGTAATAGTAAACGAAGAAACAGTATACTCAATACCTTGTAAAGCTGTAAATATAATTGCTAATATAATAGTATATATTAAACCATATAAAGCTCCACTTCTATGACCTTGAATTAAACAATGGTGAGCATATGTTACAGTAACACCTGATGATAATAGTATAACTGTATTTAATAAAGGTAATTCGAACGGATTAATCGCTTGACTTCCTACTGGTGGTCATTGAGATCCTAATTCTACATTAGGAGATAAAGCACTATGAAAAAAAGTTCAGAATATAGCTAAAAAGAACATAACTTCAGATACTATAAATAAAGCCACTCCTATATTTAGACCTCTTTGTACGGCTAAAGTGTGATTACCTAGATAAGTACCTTCTGATATAATATCTCTAAATCATAATCCCATAGAATATACAACTCCTGTTAAGGCACAAAAGAAAAAATTATATGCTAAATTAAAACCGTGCATAGTTAAAACTCCACTAGTTGTAAGTGATAGTAAATTTATGGCAGTAAAAACAGGTCAAGGCGAAGGAGAAACTAGATGGAATGGATGAGCTTGGAAATTACTTCTAACAATATTGGACACAATAGCTTATGCAACATATATTCTTTACCTCTTTGTAGTTATTTTAGTAATTTTATCTTTAATAGTTTTTTTTTAATTATTATTAAATAATAATTTATTTATGTATTTATTTATTAGAATAATTCGAAGTAGAATAAACTAAGATATTTTCAAAAAACGACACACTAGGTACTATAATTAAAAAATATGAAAAGTATAATACAGTACTAATCTGGCCTAATTCTATAAATGGTGATTCAACATGTTTAGCTCCTAATTGCATTAAAATTAAAAAATTTGACACAAATATATAAAAAGCTATTTTACTTAAAGGTCTAAATTGTATACCTCTAAATTTATTAAGATCAGTAATAGGTAGTATTAATAATATTAATATAGCTGAAAACATAGCTATTACACCCAATAGTTTATTAGGTATAGATCTTAAAATAGCATAGAAAGGAAGAAGATATCATTCAGGTACTATAGCAGGTGGAGTTTGCATTGGATTAGCCATAATATAGTTTTCACTGTCTCCTAATAAGTTAGGCATAAAAAATACAAATACTGATAATAAAATAATAAATAAAAATATAGTAATTAAATCTTTAAATATATAATAAGGAGCGAATGGTATTCTATCATAATTACCAGAAACACCTAAAGGATTACCTGATCCTGCTATATCATGAATAGCTATCATATGCATTACTGCTAAAGCAGCGAGTACAAAAGGTAAAACAAAATGTAAGGCAAAAAATCTATTAAGTGTAGCGTTATTAACACTAAAACCACCTCACACGAATTCAACGACATCTTGTCCTATTCATGGTATAGCACTTAATAAATTAGTAATAACTGTAGCACCTCATAAACTCATTTGACCATAAGGTAAAACATACAAACTTACTTACCTATTACACATAACTTTTTTTATAACTATACTTAATAAGTATAAATATTTTATATAATATATATCGTAACTTAATTAAATATAGCAATTTAATAATTAATTACTACTTAATATCAATTTGATATTGAAATTATTATATAATAGAAAGCCATAATAACTTTAGATTCGTATATTATGTTAATTAAACCTTATTTTTTTTTACTTATATAAATTTTAATTAAAAGTTCCGACTGTGCATTAAGCATCATTTCAGACACCCATTAGTGACCCAGTCTGTCGCGATCATTTATATAACCGACGATCTTAAAATATATTATATTTCTTTGATCGTTTTCACTAACATTGCCAAATACTAATTACAATATATTATTAATATTTTTAATTAGTATTTTATATTTCTGTCGAAATATACCATTTTAATCTTAATTTTTTTATAAAAATTGCAAAAAGATTGTTACTTATGGGACTATAATTTAACATAAAGATTATTTATTTAAATCTTTTACAATTCATTGATTTTTAATTAATTTTTTTTCTGTTTTTAAGACTCTTCTAATTGTTTTTTCTCCGCAATTTATGGCCTTTGCCGCCTCTAGTATAGAAAGATAATTACCATATGTAGTACCATCTTTATTATATAAGGTTATAGGTCTACAATTAAATTTACGCTTTTCCCTAATCTCCTGTTTCAAGGATGGTCTATTTAATACTATTTGTCTCAATTTTTCTATTGTTTCTAAAAAAAGCTTTTTACCTTTGTTTAAGTTATCTATTTTATCACGCTTTTCTTGACTATATATATCTTTCATTTTCTGACGATCTATTTCAGTATGTTTATATCCATAACTATTCCCTGCTTCGGTTAATATATTATAATTAGGCATATACAATTTTAAAAATATATCTTCCATATCAATTAGTTCCTTATTATTCTCTTTATTAACAACTTCAGGAAATATTCCTAAAATTAAAAAAGCAAAATTTTCTAATTTATATTTTTTAACAGCATGTTTTACTATTTTACTTCCAATAAAATATATAAGATGATTACTAAACCTTGCATGAAATTTATTAGTAGAAGCGGAACCTATATAATAGTCTTTAGTTATTTTATTAATAATCATATAAACTCCGCTTAATTCTTTAGTAGTATTCTTAATTTGATTTTTAATTTCTTCTTTATTAAGATTCTCAAATGAATATATAGGGCTTAAATCTAATTCTTCAATTATTTCCTTTAATCTATCTGATATATTATTATTAATATTATTATTATTATTATAATTAGAAACAGTAGAATATTTTCTTTTACCTAAATTTGTTAAACTTTTTTTATTAAACATTTTAATGAAATTTAATTTATTATTATTATTATGAATATACATTTTATTTGTATTATTTAATAAATTAAGTGTAATAAAAGCTAGAAAAAAATTAATTAAAATTATATTATAATTTATGTTAAATCATTTTGGGCTATGAACATAACCCAAGAAAGCTGTAGCCATCATTACTACTAATATTATTGTACCTATAACTCAAACTAAAGTTCTCGGTGATTTATAGGATCCATAGTATAAACCTCTACCTATATGTAAGTATACTAAGAAGAAAAATGCTGAGGCAGTATTAGAATGTAAATAACGTATCAATCATCCATTATTTACATCTCTCATAATATGCTCAATTGAATTAAATGCTTCCACTACACTAGGATTATAATGCATAGCTAGGGTTACACCTGTTATTATTTGTATAATTAAACAGAAAGCTAATAAAGACCCAAAATTTCATAAATAACTAATATTTGAAGGTTGTGGCGAATCTATTAAATAGGAATTACCTATTTTAAGAAGGGGATGACTTTTTAATATTCTCATTTATTGTATAATTAAATAATATATCTTTATTATTATTATTATTATTATAAATAATTTATATTATATAATATAATATTATATTATATAAAGTTATTGTAAATAGGTATATATTATATTAATTTTTTTTTTATATTTTAATTAATATGTGATACTAATTATAAAATATTTTTTTTCATAATTAAAAATAAAAGTTTAATTATTTCCCTCATTATTATTATTAACTATTTCATTAAATTTACTAGTTCTATGCCACAATTCATCTAAAATTTTAGATGAACTCTTACCCAGACTAAGATTAGACCAACGAGTACCAGCACCTAATTTGGTACCAAATTCAGGTGTTTGTGTACATATTCCTCTAAGAGTATATATATCTGCACTAAGATCTTGATCTATTTTGTCTGGATCCCCGTCATATGTCACAACTAGAAGTTTAAATCTTTCACGAAATATTAATTCCATATTCAATAATTTAGAGGTTAATTTATCGGAAGGATATTCGCTTTTAATTGTTTCATATGTAGTATAAACAGTCTCATATAGATGATCATAATGAGCAAGTGTAGCAACAAATTCGACTGGTACACTTCTTTTTAATAAATCTTTAAACAGAGGAATATTTTGTGGTTTATCATTAATAGAAATTTTTATTTTGGGTGAATCAGTTATATCTGTACCAATACTACCTATATTACCTACATTACCTGTATTATGAGAGGCCGAACCAATATTATCCATCATTAAATTACCATTTCATATATTAACTAAATTAATTAATGTAATATTAATTTCTGTAACAATAGAAATTAATGATCTTAAATGTATAGAAAAAAAACTTACTAAAGATAAAATTACTAAAATAACTACAATATAATAAGTAATATGTTTTGTTTTTGTCATAAATGTACTAACTATTTTTTCTAATACCTCTTTCTTTTACGTATTAAATAACATATATATCTAGATAAGGTCGGAATTATTAATACATAATAATTCCGACCTTAAGGATATAAAAGAATCGAACTTTAAATTTATGATCTGCAATCAAAATATAGGACCACCTATATATATATCCTTTATTATAAAAAATATTTTTAATAGCCAGGAGAGAAAATCGAATTCTCATTATTAATGCATGAAATTAATGTTTTAACCAATTAAACTATCTTGGCTTAAATAATAATAATAAAACAGGGTGGATACCTTGAATTGAACAAGGAACTTACTATGCCACATATAGTTGTTCTACCTATTGAACTATATCCACCTATACTTTTATAATATATGGATAACAAGATTTGAACTTGTATGGTAATAACCATCTTGTCCTAAGCAAGACCTGTCTACCAATTTCAGCATATCCATTATAAATGCCCAAAATAAGATTCGAACTTATAACCTAAACATCTTCAGAGTTCCGCTCAACCAATTGAGCTTTTTGAGCTAATAATATTTTTATTTAATATTATTGGAGATATTAAGACTTGATCTTAAATTAATGATATGCAAAATCACAGTTTTACCAATTAAACTATATCCCCTTATATATAGATCAAGATATTAACCCATAAGGGATTCGAACCCTTATTTTAACAGTGAAAGAGTTTTGTCTTAACCATTGGACGAATGGGTCTTTATCCGAAAAACGACTTGAACGTTTATGATAAAAATCAATAAATCTTAAGATTATCCTGTCTACCAATTCCAGCATTCGGATTAAATTATATATATATATTATAAGTAATTTTATAAATAAGTAATATTATATATAAGTAATACTTAATATAATATATATCATTAGGGCTGGAATGAATCGAACATTCATCTGAACTGTCATGAGCAGTTTGCTTTACCTTATTAAGCTACAGCCATTAAACGGATAAAGGACTTGAACCTATATTAATTGGTCATGAGCCAAATATGTTACCATTACATTAATCCGCGTATATAAACCCAATGCAAGTATTGCACTTACTTCTACCGATTACAAAACGGTTACATTACTTTTATGCTAATCAGGCTTATATTATATAAATGGAATACATTAAACATTATCTAATGTAAATCTAAACCATCTTTTATATAGCTACATGAAAGTACCACAAAGACTTGAGCTTGTATAAATGCTATGGCTAATTCTAAACCAGAAAATGCTATTATAAAACTTAAAGGTAACAGACCTAAGATTAAATATAGTATACCAGAATTTATAATATTATATGTAAATCCACTTAATATATTTAATAACATATGGCCAGCTAATATATTTGCAGCTAATCTTAAACCTAATGATATATTTCTAGCTAAATATGATATAAATTCTATAAGAACCAATAAAGGAACTAATCCTAAAGGACATCCTTTAGGGACAAGTAATGAAAAGAAACCTATGCTATGTATTGCAAAACCTAATATAGTTGCTCCTAACACTATACTAAAACTTGATGAAAAAGTTAATATAAAATGACTTGTTGATGCAAAACTATAAGGAATCATACCAATTAAATTATTTATAAGTATAACAGTAAATAAACAGTACATAAATGTAAAAAAAGCTTTACCTGTTTTTTTTGTATTAATCTGATTAATAACTATACTATATATAGTATCATATAATAATACTTTCACTACATAATATGCATTATACATTAGTTTATTAAAATTATTAATTAAAAGATGAAAACTTAATAAAATAAAGAAAGATATTATTAAATATAATCCTATATTTGTTAATGATATACGGAAATTATCTAAAAGATTAATACTTATTATATCTCTTAATTCAAATTGATCTAATGGACTTGCGGAACTTCCTTCTCCATTTTCATCATTATTTCAAGCTTCCTCTTCTACAGTATGTTCACTATCTAATACACTATTTGCCTCTTCTATAGGAGCTCCTGTAAACTCCCCATATTCTTGATAACAATCATGGCACATTATTCCAAAACAATCTCTACATACAAAAGCTAATGATGAAACTTGTGCTTCTTCCACTAGATGTGGACGACCAAAATCTCCATAAAAATCACATACATCTCCAGGTCCTGGAACATAAACGTCTAATTCATCATGCTCACATTCTCCTATTGTTTTTACATGTAATTGTTTTTGATATTCAGAATCAACTTCTTCACTATAAGGAGGATTATTCTGAGATTCATTAGCATTAACATTATCATTATTATTACTATTATCGTTATTATTATTATTATTAGTATTATTAGTTTCATTATTGTTATTATTGTCACTATTATTAGCTTCGTTGCTGCTATTACTGTAATTTTCATTATTGTTATTATTCATTAGTTTAAGTATATGTGCATTCGAATATCTTAAAAAAAAATATATATATATATATATGTTTATGTTGAAGTGATTCGAACACTTATATATAAATACCAAAAATTTATGACTTACCTATTAGTCTACAACATAAAAGAATAGTTTTAGTAGTTTGATATGTTTATAATTTAGTTTTTAATTAAATTAGTACTTTTCACCTTATAATTTTAAGATTATTAAAGTTAAAGCCTATAAATTTTTTGTAGTATTATACTACAAATATTTAATAGTATCTTAAGATAAATTTCATACCTATATGCATTCAGTATTTATTTTAAACTAATATAGCTTTTTTGCCATGCCCATTTAATATATAGTTATAATATTATAAAAATATATACATATAATATTCTATATAAAAAGATAATCAAATATATTATTTTTTTATAATGTTATATAACATTTAATATTAGATATATAATGAACAACAAATAAACCATGGATTAATAAACCTAACTCCTTTCGTACGAAAGGGCTATTCTTATTTTACTATATTTTCCTTTAAAGGATAGAAACCATACTGTCTCACGACGTATTTAACCCAGCTCGTGTAGCTCTTTAATCGACGGACAGTCGTACCCTTCATGACTCTTGCATTCATGAGGATGAGCTAAGCCGACATCGAGGTGCCAAACTGCGCACTCAATTTGTACTCTCTTGCGCAATTAGCCTGTTCAATCTGTTTTATTAAGATATTATCTTTTATATCCATTTTTTATAATGGTTCAGACTATGTTTTCAATATATTGTATTATACACATATTTTAAATAGTATTAATTCAGCTTTTAATTCCATATGATCCTATACGTTTGTAAGAATTTATATTAGTAGATTGTAGATTAGATTTAACATAACCCTTAAGCATAACTGTTGATAAATTTTTTGAAAAAGATTTATTATTATTAAAGCTACCTATTTGATCAGCTTTAATCATAGATCTAGAAGCTGTTAAACGTTTTGTTAATCTTCCTGCACCTTGTAATTTAATACCATTAATTATCTTATTATTTAAATAATAAAATATGACACGAGTTTTATACAAAGCAGGTTTCTTTATTACATTAAAGTTAAACAGTATGTTATTATCACTAAATAATTTAAAATCCTTATTAATTAAAATATTATCAATATTATTCTTATATACAAAATGTTTATAGTATTCATTTTTATAAGACTTTTTTGATAAATTTAAAGCCAATCTTATTATACTTAAAATATAAATTCTTTTGTATTTCAGTTTTTTAGCTACAGATATAGCTAAAATGTTACTATCTAAATACAAATATTTTAAATTTATTATATTAAGCTCTATCTTTTTGTTGTATATTGTATATAATATACTTTTTAGTTTTAATAGATTGTTTAAATTAAATTTATTTTTATATAATACTATATTTAATTTAATAAATTCATATTTAAATATAATATATTTACATATATGATTATTACGTTTAATAAATTTATTAAGTTTATTAATTAAATTATCATATAATAATAAACTATTATATAAATATATGATTTGCTTATTATAAGTATACACAGTAATGTTTATTTTGTTATTATATTGTTTAATTTCAGGATTACCTATATATATTCTTGATGTATAGTATTTTTCATAAAATACTTTTAATCTAAGATTAGGTTTCATTTTTATACAATTAAAATAACTATATAACAATGTATATATTTCTATACTATTAATAAACAATGTGTTATTTTTATAAAAATAATACATACTATTATATCATTCTTTTGTAGAAGTAGGATAGTGTTTATATTCCCCTTTTTTTATATTTATGAAATTATTAGTAATTTTATTAAATGTAACAGTTTTACATAAAGATTCTTTTTTTAATATAAACATATCTCATAGACATTTTATGTATGACATTATATATAGGATATTATTATGTAAAAATACAATAAAAGCTGAATGTTAAAAATTTTAATTACATATTTTTATATTATGTAATCTTATAGTCGTTGAACGTTTTTAATATATTATATACTAAACTTCGCTTCAAGTATACTTTGTAAGTTTTTCTTGAAATTTCTTCAGTTAAATTATCAATAAATTAATATTGAAGGACTAAATATTAATCCCTAGCGTAGCTTTTTCAATAACCCAAGACCTTTCCTTGCTGCATCTTGTGATCATATGCCCTGCTTACGCAACTGAAAAACATGTAAGTAAATCAGTAAAGCAAGATTAAGCCATTAAACTTTTTATGTACAAATATGAATCATACTATTAATACTCTTATTAATAATAT
>Ga0335075_10002312_pt1 | contig 30770 bp, 33 predicted proteins | sample Lox_Sample_24_FD_206723 | JGI IMG/M metagenome (GOLD analysis project Ga0335075, IMG submission 206723) | Soil microbial communities from Loxahatchee National Wildlife Refuge, Florida, United States - Lox_Sample_2.4 | ecosystem: Environmental > Terrestrial > Soil > Wetlands | place: USA...
CAAGATCCAGTGGGTGAAGTACACCGCCCGCGGCTTCCGCAACAAGCAGAACTTCATCCACGCCATCTACTTCCACTGCGGTGGCCTCGATCTGGCGCCGCTATCCACTAAATAGCCGGAAGCGCCAAGTTATAGAACTCTTGTTGAGTCTAGATTGACGACTTATGAACTTCCGCAATAGATGTACACGTTGTCTTGGATTTGCATGTTAGTGTGGAATATCCCCGGAGACGAGACCCATGCGCTCCCTGAGAACGGCCTTGGCCCTGCTCTATGTGGTCGTCGGCGGCATGACGCTCGTCAACGAATATGTACTGCTGCGATTCCGCAGTCAAAGCAACTATCCTCCGCCGCACTTCAGTTTGCCTGTCCTGCTTGCAGACCTGTTTCTCCCTGTCACCGGCTGCCTGTTCCTCATCGCCGCAATTGGTTATTGGTGGAAATGGCGATCCGGGCGAATGTGGTGCCTGACGCTCGGGGCTGTGAACCTGATCATTCCGTTCCTGCTGGCCTGGTTTTTCTCATATCATCGATATGGATCAGCTTCCTCGACCCTTTCGAGCAACGGGTTGCTCCTCGGGCTCGGCGCCCTTACCCTCTTCGCCTTCTGGCGATGGGATCCCGCCTCTGAAACAAAGGTACGCGATGCGGCAGCGTCCTCGGCTCGTTCCGGAGACGGCACGCTCACCCTCCTCAACCGAACACATATCCTTCTCGAATTCGCCGGCTTCTTTGCGATCTGGACCGCATGGCTGCACCGGGCCTCGCTTACGGGCCTGCCGAATCCGCCATTCCGGAACGGCCTTCTGCAACTCGCGCTGGCCGAGCTCGCCGTGATCACCGCGCACGAAGCTGGGCACGCACTCTCCGGAATCGCTCTCGGCCAGAAAGTGCGCGCCTTCATTGTCGGCCCCTTTCAGTGGCAGCACCTTCAGGGCCGGTGGAAGTTCTCGCTGAATCCCGCCGCGCTGCTGCTGACGGGCGGCGCCACTGCGGTTGTACCTCAGCGCCTGCGTGAGCCCCGCTCCCGGGAGCTCACCATCCTCGCTGCGGGCCCGCTGGTCAGCCTGGTCACGGGCGGCATCGCGCTGTGGGCCGCGTTCCGGGCGCAGGGAGCGTTTTGGCATCTGCATTGGTTCCTGATCGCCATGTTCGGCTCCATTTCTCTCCTGACGGCGTTCGTGAACTGCATTCCCCTCCGAACCGGCGGCGGCTACTCTGACGGCGCGCGCATTCTTCAGATCCTGCGTGGTGGCGAATGGGCTGAGCTGCAGGAGGCCTTTCGCGTGGCCATGGCAACCACCGTGACTCCGCTGCGGCCTCGCGATTACGATCTCGAAACGCTGCACCGCATCATGGCCTCGCGCATCGTCACCGGTCTTCAGCAGTTTTTTCTTTGTCTGCTGGCTCATTCCTGCTGCGTCGATCGCGGGCTCACCCAACAGAGCCGCCTCGAAATGAAGGAGGCGGAGAAAGTTTACGATCTCGGCGAAGCGGAAATCCCAGGCGGGCTCCTGCTTAGCTTTGTCGTGGACGAGGCGCTTTTCGCACATGACGCGGCGCGGGCGCGCCTGTGGTGGGATCGCATGGAGGCCAAAAAGCCCCGCCGTATCACCGCCGATTACTGGATGGCGAAAAGCGCACTCAGCTGGGCGGAGAGAAACCGCGCCGAAGCCAGCGCATGCTGGGAGAAAGCCGACGCGTTTCTGCGCACCATGCCTCGGACCGGGACCTATGCCTTCGATCGCGATCGTCTGGCGGAACTGAAGAACGCCATCGCGACCGAGCCCGCCATGCGCGCGTCTCTCGCTCCAGCATGACTTCCCACCAAAAGACAGCGGCTACACGACGCCCAGCTGGCCAAGCAAAAACGCATAATCCATGGCAATCTCTTTCAGGTAGTCGTAGCGGCCTGACGCGCCGCCATGTCCCGCGGTCATGTTCGTGTGCAGCAGCAGCACATGATTGTCTTTCTTCAGCGTGCGCAGCTTCGCCACATACTTTGCCGGCTCCCAGTACATCACCTGGCTGTCCCACAGCGAAGTCTTTACCAGCATCGCTGGATAACTCTTCGCGGCTAAGTTGTCATAAGGCGAATAACTCAGCATGTATTCGAACGGCTGTTTCCCGTTCGGATCGCCCCACTCCTCGTACTCCGGAACCGTGAGCGGCAGGGTCGGATCGAGCATGGTGTTCATCACGTCGACAAACGGCACGTGCGAGATGATCGCTCTGTATAAATCGGGGCGCAGGTTGGCAATCGCGCCCATCAGCAACCCGCCCGCGCTGCCGCCCTCCGCGGCCACGCGTCCGGCCGCGCCGTAGCCGCGCGCGATCAGCGCCTCCGTTACCGCGTTGAAATCCGTGAATGTGTTCCGCTTGTGCATCAGGCGGCCGGCATCGTGCCACGCCTTGCCCATATCGCCGCCGCCGCGCACGTGAGCCCAGGCGAGCACCACGCCGCGGTCCAGCAGGCTCAGGCGATTGCTGTTGAAGCCCACCGGCAGCGAATAACCATACGATCCGTAGCCATAAATCCACAACGGATTTTTCCCTGACTCACGCTTGTCCCTGCGCCACACCAGCGACACCGGAATCTCCACGCCATCCGGCGCCTGCACAAAAATTCGCTCGGATGCATACCGCTCGCGCTCGAACCCGCCCGGGACAGGCACCTGCTTCAGCAGCGTCTGCGCGCCCGTCGCCACGTCGTACTCGAAGACCGAGCTCGGCGTGACCAGCGACTGATACGCATACCGGTACTTTCCCGTCGCGAAGACTCGATTGAAGTGGGGATGCGTGCTGTACACCGGCTCGGGAAAGGCAATCTCGCATTCGGCGCCGAGATTCGGGCCCTCACCTGGAAATCCGATCACACGCACGTGCTGCAATCCCCGCCGCCGCTCCCATACCGCGCAGAATCCCGCGAACAGGTCCACCTCTTCCAGCATCGCGTCGTCGCGCTGCGGAATCAGCTCTTCCCAGTGCTCGGGGCCGGGCGTTTCCACCGGGACCGTCACCAGCCGGAAGTTTCTGCCTGTATCGTTGGCACGAATGCAGAAGCGCCCATTGCGATGATCGACGTAATACTCGATCTCCTCGCGGCGCGGCGCGATCAGCGTCCACGCGCCGAGCGGCGCATCCGCCGCCAAATACCGCTCTTCCGTCGTCGTATGGCTCGCGCTCTCCAGGATGACGTAGCGGTCGTCGCGCGTGCGTCCCGCGCCAATGTTGAAGCGCTCATCCTTCTCCTCGTACACGAGCGCGTCTTCCACGTGCTGCCGCCCCAGCTGGTGCCGGTAAAGCTGGAACTGCCGCTTCTGCTCCTCGTCTTCCACCGTGTAGAACAATGTCCGGTTGTCGGCCGCCCACACCACCGAGCCCACCCGCTCCACGCGCTCCGAGAGCATCTCGCCCGTGCGCAGATCCTTCACCCGCAGCGTGTACTGGCGAAAGCCGCGATTGTCCACGGTGTAGGCCAGCAGATTTCCATCGTCGGAAACCGTCATGGTTCCCAGCGCCAGGAAGCTCTCGCCCTCCGCCAGCGCATTCACGTCCAGCACAATCTCTTCCTCGCCGGTCGGAGCTTCGGCGGTCCCGCGCCTGCGGCAAAACGTCTCGTACTGTTTGCCCTCCTCGGTGCGTGAGTAGTACCAGTACTCGCGGTCCCGAAACGGAACCGACACATCCGTCTCCTGGATGTGGCTCAGCATCTCCGCGTAGAGCTGCTTCTGCAGTTCCTCAGTGCCGGCCATTGCCGCCGCGGTGTACGCGTTCTCGGCTTCCAGATAGGCGGCCACACCGGGATCCTCTTTCTCGCGAAGCCAGGCATAGTCATCCACCAGCTTGTGCCCATGCACCACGCGCTCCGCATGCTTCCGCTCGGCCACCGGCGGCTTCACGCTCGTCTGCTCTGAAACCATGCTGTTCTCTCACCCTCCAGATTCCTGCTGAGCGAAAAAAGAAGCCTGCACCCGGTGCAGGCCTCACATTTCTCAACCCTGTACTTTATTCCCGGCGATTACTTTGCCTCCGCTTCGGCCTCGTCGAGCATGGAGTACAGGCGGTTGAAGTCCATTACCTGATGGTAGCCCTGACTGGTCACCACCCATGCGGTCGGCGTCTCATGCACGCCCATGCGGTCGCCCAGCGCCATGTTCGCCTTCACTTCCGCCGTGAACTTACCCTGCGGATCGAGCACAAACGGCAACTGCAGCCCGTGCTGCTGAGCGAACTTCTCGGTAAACTGCGTCAGATCCGCCTTCGTTTCGATGCCTGGCTGGTCGGCGAAGACCGAGTTGCGGTAGTCGTTGCCAATATCCTTCGATTTCGAGTCGAACCACTTCGCGTACACCGCGGCCTGGAAGCTCCAGTTGTGCTCCGGCAGGGGAAACGCGTACCGCACCCAGGCGCAGTGATACTGCTGCACCGCCTGCATGATGATCGGATTGTCCGCGCGGCACATGGGACATTCCAGATCGGCGAACTCGACGATCGCGACCTTGGAGCCCGGCGGCGGATGCAGCGCCGAGGTGTCTGAAGGATGCAGCAAGTCCTGCGCGTGGACTCCTGCCGACACAGCCAGCGCAGCGACGGCCACCATGAACAGTCTGGGGAATTTCGACATATCAATAATGTAACGTCTCCGGGCGTCCGGCCAAAACCGCGGCGCCGCCCGCCTTCCGTTGGGGATGAGCACAACACGGAAAGGACGCTGGCGGGATTAAAACGTAACCCGCCGCGGCGCCATCCTCAGCCCTGCCGGACCCGCTTGCCGCTGCGCCGGAATTTGATCGCCACGTAGGTCACGTACACCAGATGAATGCCGATCACCGCAGCGTACGCCATGATCAGATGACTCTCGCCGATATCCATCACTACCTCCCCGCCTGTCCGGCCAGCGTTGCCGGCCCCGTTTCCAGCGCGGCCAATCCGGCCTGCTGTTCCGCCATCTGATTCCGATACTCGGCCGCGTACCGCAGGCTCGCGATAAAGATCGCCCACATCATCCAGCCTGCCAGATTCCACCAGATCGCGGGCATCATGCTCGCCGCCATTCCGGATCCCGGTGCGCCGCCGAAGACCGGTGCCGGATGCTGCGTCCGCCACCACCGGTTCGACATATAAACGATGGGCACGTCCACGTACCCGAAGATCGCCATCACCGCCGCCAGGGTGCGCATCTGCGGCCCCGCGGCAAACCGCCGCAGCAGCAGATAGGCGACATAGATCAGCCACAGCACCAGCGTGGTGGTCAGGCGCGGATCCCACGTCCACCAGATGCCCCACACCGCGCGCCCCCACAGCGAGCCGGTGACCAGCCCGATGAGGCAGAAGATCACGCCCACCTCGGCCGAGCTGACCGCGAGCGCATCCGCCTTCATCGCCAGCGTGTGATTCCGGTTGCGCACCGCCAGGTACACGATGGAGCAGACGAGGTTGGTCAGGAACATGAGCCCCATCGCCGCCCACGACGGGACGTGATAGTAGATGATCCGTCCCGCCTGCCCCTGCGCCGCATCCGGCGGCACCACCCACAGCGCCACCCGGAAGCCTTCCACCAGCACTGCCAGGGTAACCGCCAGCCATACCCATCGCCACAGTTTCATCGACTTCTGCCTCTGCCGAAATCTCGGCACTTCCTGTCCGCTTGCTCCTGCCGGGCCTCGGCCCGCGGGTTCAATCTTTGATCTGCCATCTTGTGCCGGACCAGCCTCTCCGGGCCGGATTCCTTTATCACTTTTTTTGCCCGGAAAACGCATTTTCGACTTCCAGGTTCTATCCAAAGTAAGGTACAAAGGTTACCCATGGCATGGTTCACGCTCATTTTCGGCGCTCTCCTCATCGCCATCGGTGTCGGTGGTCAGATCTTTGCCACCCGCAAAACCTCCCGTCTCGCCGCCTATGACCGCCACCTGCGCCGGTGGGTGGTCACCATCGGCAGCCTCGTGGTCGGCCTCTGGATCGTCGCCTTTTCCGCCGCCCACGTTCTCCATTACCACCACTCCGGCCACTGGTGAGACTCTCGTTCGCGTCCTGATTCGCCCGCCAAGGGCGTCCGCCTGGACAGCCTGCGAAGCCGAAGGGGCCAGTTCCCGGCCGCTATTCCGCGTGCAAAATCACCTCGAACAGCACCATCCCCAGGGTCGTAAACGCCACGTCGTACGCGGCCAGCATTTTGATCCACAGCGCCGGATCAGCTTCTCCGGTCAGAATCGAGGTGCACGCCATCACCATGCCCAGCAATGCCGGTATAAAGATGGGCAGCAGGATCAGCGGCAGCAGCAGTTCCCGGTTTCGCGTGCGGATGGACAGCGCCGCGAAGAAGACCCCATTCACGACGAGCGCCCACGTTCCCAGCGGCAGCACCAGCAACAACAGCCATCCATTGCCGACCGCCTGCAGGTTGTAAAACACCACGAAGACCGGGGCCAGCACAATCTCCACCACGGTGACAAAGAGGAAGCTCGCGATGGCCTTGCCCAGGAACAGCGAGGCTCCCGGCGCCGGCGTCATGCGCAGCGCGTCCAGCACCTGGTTGCGCATCTCACGCGCCCACGCCTGATTCAGCGCGCTCACCGCCGCGAACATCATCGCTACGCACAGAATGCCGCCGGCGATTTTCCGCGACGTATCCTGCGTGGGATCGAAGGCCAGGCTGAAGAGCACCACAACCAGCAGCGCGAAGAAGAGCATGGAGTTGATCGCGTCCTTCGAGCGCCACTCCAGATGGAGCTCCTTTTTCAAATGGAGCAGGAAATACGCAGGTTTCATGCTGTTCGCTCCCTGGACTCGGCCGCGCGCACGACTTTGGTCAGATCCGCCACCGTCGCCCGCGCCGCCCGCAGATAATCCTCCGGCTTCAGCAGCACCTGCACGCCGCGCATCCCGGCCGACACGGAAATCACGTCGAACAGCTCCAGCGGCTCGTCCACGTACACCGGGAAATCCTTCTTCGCGCCGAAGACCGTGACGCCGCCACGCACATAACCGGTCAGCGGCTGCACGTCTTTGAGGCTCACCATTTCCGCCTTGCGCGCGCCGGCCGCCGCGGCCAGCTTCTTAAAATCCAGTTCCGCATCGCCGGGCACGACCGCGAACACGTGCTCCTTCCCTGAAGTAACACAGAGCAGGGTCTTGAAGACCTGCTCCGGCGGCAGACCGATCTTCTCCGCGACCACGATGGCGGAAAACTCCTCAGGATCGACCTCGTACTCGCGAATTTCATACGCTATGCCCAATCCCTCCAGAATCCGCGCCGCATTCGTCTTGTGGACCGAGCTCATCGCGCCACGCTCCCTGCCGCGACTCCTGCAAAGGTGAGCGCGCCCGCCTTCGTATACGGACCCTCGGCCAGGCTCACCATGGCGCCCGCATCCAGTGTCAGCACCCAGTCGGCCAGAGACTCGGCCAGCTCGCGCTGATGGGTGGTCAGCACAATCGTTCGCTGTTCGGTGCGGAAGGTCTCCAGCAACCGCAGCATCTGGTGCGCGCTCTGGATATCCATATTCGAGAAGGGCTCGTCGAGCAGGAGCAGCTCCGGCCGCGAGATCAGCACCCGCGCCAGTGACGCCCGCTGTTTCATGCCCTGCGAATACTGCCCCACCGGCCGCGTCAGCACCGGATCGAGGCCGACGCTGCGCAGAGCCTCTTCCGGCGTGATGCAATTCCGCCCGCGATACAGCCCCGCAAAGTACCGCAAATTCTGCACGCCGGTGAACTCGTCGTAAAGCATGGTCGCGTGGCTCATGTAGCCGATGCGTCCCCGCGCATCCATCGGCTCCGCAGACTCGCCCGCCTCGTCAAAAATCCGCACCTTGCCGTAGGTCGGCTTCAGCAGTCCGGCCAGGGTGCGCAGCATGGTCGATTTGCCCGCGCCGTTCGGCCCCAGCACCAAATAGCAGCGGCCACGCTCCAGGCTCGCCGACACTTTCCGCAGCGCGGCAAAGGTTCCGTAGAGCTTCGAGACTTCCTCGAGTTCGGCGATTCTGCTGTTCATTCCCTTTCCTGCGCACACTTCAACTCCGGCATAGCCAGGCGAACTAACCGCCGCCCTTCTATACCCTATCCCCTGAACCTGCTCCCTGCCTTCTCGCCTATTTTGCCGCCGCTGGTGGAGGTGCAGCCATCGCCGTGGTGGTCGCGGCCTTCCCCTGTGCCGCCGGCGCGTACTTGCTCGCGCACTTCGCCTGCAGTCCCGTCGCGTGGAAGACGCCGTCGCGCCCGTAGGTCCCGATGGCCAGCGCCAGGCTCTTATCCTTAAAGGTGTCCGGAGGCGGTTCGCTCCCGGTGTAGTTCACGGTCAGCCTGCGGTCGTTCTCCATCAGCACAAAACGGGCATGGGCGCCGTCTCGCTGGATGCTCCCCGGTTCGACGCTGCCGGCCACCCGCAGGTTCTCGGAGTAGGCCTTCTGCCCCATCGTCTGCAGCTCCTGGATGGTCACGTAGTAGCTCTTGTTGGCTTCCACCCCGGTCACCGCGAGGTACGAGATCGCGGCCAGAATGATGGCCGCCGCGATCCCGATCCGCATCGTCTGGCTGTTACCGCTCTTCATGGTGACTATTGTAAGCAGTCCCTGTTGCTCTGCGCATGTGACAGATATCACCCGCGCAAATAGCCGGTTCCATCCCGCGCCATCCGCCCAGCCGGGCGCCCGATCCTGCACCGCTCGACCGGTCCTGAATCGGTGTCCGCGGGAACGACGCCGACGCGGGGACACGGCTTCCGAGCGTCGGACGCGGGGCCTCAAACTCAGGCGTGACAAGGGGCCCCGCGAAAGCGGGAGTAATCCACAAAATAAAGAAAATCAATTTGTCTATTGACATTATTAATCATTTTAGGCAATATGAGTTGTGTTTCACGATACTGATCGCTGAGTACGAATGCATGCCGACCATCCCTCAATCCGCGTCCGACTGGCAGGAACTCACCCGCCTCACCCAGGGACAGCCCATCGTCGTCGAGCGAGTGCGCCTCAGCGGCAGGAACATAGCGATCGAGGGCGCCTTTGAACTACCGCAGCTCGCTCGCCTTTCCGCCGAGGATCAGGTCTTTGTAGTCGCCTTTTTGCGCAGCCACGGCTCGATTAAGGAAATGGAGCAGGTCTTCGGCGTCAGCTACCCGACGATCAAGGCGCGGCTGAACCGCATCGCCGGCTCGCTCGAGTTTGTGGAGACCAACCCGGCCCCGCCTGCGCCATCGCGCAGCGAAATCATCGAGCGATTGCGCCGCGGGGAAATCTCCGCCGCCGCAGCGATCCGCGCCCTGGAAGGAGACGCATCATGATTCCCTGGTCGGCCTTCGTCTACGTCGAGTGGTGGACACGCGCGCACCGCAACCACCGCTTCAGCCTGTGGATCCCGCTCTTTCTGGCTTGGCTGCTGCTGCTGCCGCTGGTGCTGATCCTGTTTCCGGTCGTGGCGCTCGCCTGTCTGTTTGTGCGCGTCAATGCTCTTCGTCTCTATGCCGCGGCATGGAGCATTCTCTCGTCGCTCCCGAAGACCCGCGTCGAGGTTCGTGCGGCGGGCACCAGAGTTCTGGTGGACGTCGCGTAGCGGGCAAGCCATGAGTCACTCCTCTTCAACCTGGAATCGAGAAGCTTTATGAATGACGATCGTAAAAGCATCCTTGAACTGCTCGCCGCCGGCAAAATTACCGCCGAGGAAGCCGAGCGTCTGCTGGCCGCGCTCGAGGCCAGACGGGATTCCTCCCCGGCGAATTCCGCTGTGGAAGATCCGACGCCCGCGGAGGGCTCGGCGGCCGGCCGCGCCCAGGTCCCGGCGAAGGGCCGCGCGAAATACCTGCGCGTGCTGGTGGAAGCCGACGAGCACAGCACCGGCCTCAAGGGCGGGCCGACCACCGTCAATGTGCGCGTACCCATGCAGTTGCTGCGCGCCGGGGTGCGCCTCGCGGGGCTGATTCCCGCGCAGGCTCACGAGCAGCTCGACCAGGCGTTCAGCAAGCACGGCGTCCCCATCACGCTTTCGCAGATCAAGCCGGAGAACCTGGAAGAACTGATCGATCACCTGGCAGACCTCACCGTCGACGTGGACGGCAAGGACGAGAACAAAACGCGCGTGCGCGTTTTCTGCGAGTAGAAAAGATCGTCATCCTGGGCGGAGTCGGATGCGCACCGCCGCAACCGACGTACTCGAAAGACCTGCGGTTCCCGATCGACCAACTCCTCCGAAAGGAGCTACCATGCCCATCGCCTCCTCCATCCCCATGCCCCGCCCCCACCGCGATCGCGGCATCGAGGGCCGCATGGCGACCTGGTACGCTGCCAATACGGGCAAATCCATGCAGCCCTTTCAGGAGCTCGCGCGGCGCATCGCCGGCCAGATTCCCGAGGGCGGCCGCGTTCTTGAAGTCGCTCCCGGCCCCGGCTATCTCGCTATTGAGCTGGCCCGCCTCGGCAGGTTCCACATCACCGGCCTCGATCTCAGCCCGGATATGGTGCGCATCGCACGCGACAACGCCGCTCGCGCCGGCGTCGCCGCGGAGTTCCTTGAAGGCAACTCCTCCAGCCTTCCATTCCCGCTGGATACCTTCCACTTCCTCGTCTGCCGTGCCGCGTTCAAGAACTTCGCTCAGCCCGTCCTCGCGCTGCAGGAGATGCACCGCGTCCTTCGCCCGGGCGGCCGCGCACTCATCGTCGATCTGCGCCGCAGCGCCTCGATGCGCGAGATCAGCGAGGGCGTCGACGCCATGGGGCTTTCGCTTATCAACCGCATCTTCACGAAGCTGACGTTCCGCTTCCTGCTCATTCCCAACGCCTACGCTCGCGAGCACATCGAACAGATGCTGTGGCAAACGCAGTTCTCCCGCACCACGATTGACGAGGGCGGAATCGGCTTCGAAATCTGGCTGACGAAATAGGCAGACACGGCGGCTCCGGCGCGAATCGCGGTCGGGGGGCGCTTTCAGCCTTGCCGTCGTATGGCCAGCCGCGCCAGCGACGGCACCGCCAGGGCCATGGCGCACCATCCGAACCAGTCGCCCAGCAGCAGAAAGACGGTGCCGCTGTGGCCCGCCGGAACCTTCGCCAGCAATGTGGCAAAGGGCGCGCTGTTGCTCCGCGTCTCGGCCAGAATTCGTCCGCGATCGTCGGCCACGGTCAGAAAACCACCTCGCGCGCTCCGCACCAGGCTGAAGCCGTCTTCCACCGCGCGCATCAGCGCGATGTGCCCGTGCCAGAAGCGGTCCACGTTGAAGTCCCACGCCGGCACCAGCATAAGGCCTACGCCAGCTCGTCCGTAGGCGCGCGCCGGATTCGTGAAATCCATGTCCTTGCAGATGGCCACGCCCCACGTCCTTCCCATCCCGCTCTGCGGCGGGGAGAATAGGGTCCTTGCCCCTCCGGGCGTGAAGTGGCTGGTCTCCCAGGGCGGAAGCAGATGCTCCTTGTTGTAAGTCCGCACCGCCGCATGCAGCGTATAGATGCGTGCCTCGTTATGCTCCCCTGTCGCACCGATGCGAGCCATGCCGACGACCAGCACTGCGCCGGTCTGGTCTGCGATGGGCTGGAAGGTGGCGTCTACGCTGGCGACATCCGAATCGAGAGCCACGCCCATGTCCTCCGGCATGACGACCACCTTCGCTCCCTGCGCGATGAGCTGCTGAGCGCGCGCGGCATACTGCGCAAGCAGGCGCTGCGTCGGAGCTCCAGGCTCGTTCACCGGAGAGCCGCCATTGGCGTCTGAGGCGATCAGCCCCACTGTTACTTCGGGACCTGACTGCGGAATAGCCAACCGCACCGCGCCGAAAATCAGCGTCGCGGCTGCCACACCCACGGTCGCGCCCAGCACGCGCGTCGCCTGCGGCGATCCCCGGCGATGGATTGCCAGCGCCAATCCGGTGGGAAACAGCATCAGCACAAATCCCATGCCCCACGGCCCGCCCAGGGAGGCCAGTTGCAGAAAGGGCAGAAAGTTGAGCTGCGAATACGCGATGCACGCTGCCGATCCGTGCGGCCAAAGCCACAAGTTCCGCGCGAATTCGAACGCCACCCACACGGCCGGCAGCGCCAGCCACGCACTCCACACCGCGCCGCGCCGCGCGAGCGCCTGCATCAGCAGCACTCCCGCGGCAAAGGCAACCGCCGCGCTTCCAAAATCCGCGAACCACACTACCGGCGGCGCCTGCAGCACGCGCAGATAGCCCCACAGGTTCAGCCCGCCCGCCATCCACGTGGCCGCCGCCACCACACCCGCCTGCCAGGCCGGCCTGCGCAGCGCGAATACCAGCACCGGCAGTGGCGCCAGCCACATCAGCGGCCATCGCGGCATCAGCCCATTGCCGAAGTACAGCAGCGCCGCCGTTGCCACAAACGCCGCCAGCGCGATTGCCACGCCTTTCGCTCTATTGCCGTATTCCATGCATATACCTCCCGAAGGCTCGATGGCACAGCTCCCGAAATTCCTGTTCCGGCATCCCTACGCGTCCGGCCACGTACAGCATTACCAGCCCCTGCAACAGCGCCCCAGTTTCAAAGGTGATCTCCCACACATCATCGCGGCGAAAGATCCCCTCTTCCATCCCCGCCAGCAGCGCCGCTGCGGAATAGTTCGCCGTCGGCGAACGCCCCGCACGAAAATCGCCGGGAAACTGCCGTGCGCCCTCGCGCCGCTTCAGGAACATCAGCTCGAAGAGCCGCGGCTTCTGCAGCCCAAAATCCAGAAACACGTCCAGATTCCTCATGAGCCGCTCTTGCGGCTGTCCTGGCCTGTCCGCCTGCGCGACCCGCGCAGCCAACTCGTCGAAGCCCGCGTCCGACAGCACATTCAGCAGGCCCTCCCGATCCGCGAAGTGCCGGTAGAGCGCCATGGGCGTAATGCCTACCGCCTTCGCCACGCGCCGCATGGTTACGGCCTCGGCACCTTCGCGGTCCAGCAGCTTCCTCGCGGCCCCCGCAATCCTGTCCGCTGTGGATCTTCTCGCCATGTCTACACTGTATACCGCAAGAGCGTATACGCTGTATACCGTCGGACGGTTCCATCCTGCTCGCATCGCTGTTCGTCTGGCTTGCATGGGGCTGCAAATGCGGTTCGCTCCCTGCGGTCCTGTCCATTGTTCGGACAGTTTCTGGCAGAGAGAGGATGAGAATCTTGACAATTCCTAGTAATACGATAGACTTTATATGTTTCTGATTCTTTTGCAAATTTCCGGGGTTCTAATGCCCGATGGCACACACGATCCAGCAATACCCATTAAAACTGCTAGACTTACTCCGCATGAGGATCTCGCAGAAAGGTCTCTACGCGCTGCAGGCCCTCATCGTTCTGGCGCAGCGGTATCCCTTCGGCGAGGCGGTCAGGATTCGCGATATCGCCCAGCAGGAGCAGTTGCCGGAGAAGTTTCTGGAAGCCATCCTGCGCGACCTCAAGCGCGTGCGGGTGGTGGTCAGCATCCGCGGCGCCAACGGCGGCTATCAGCTGCAGCGCCCGCCCGACCAGATTTTCCTGGGCGACATCCTGCGCCGCATCGACGGCCCACTCGCTCCTTTCGAGGATGCCGACTCGCTGCGCCGCCGCGTCCAGCAAGATCCCAAACATCGTCCGCTCTTTCAGCTTCTCCTCGACGTGCGCGACGCCACCGCTCGCATCATGGACAACACGTCGTTAGCGCAAATCTCCACGCCATAGCCGCGCGCCCACCCACCTCAGCTCTCCTCTTCTTTCAGATTCCCCGGCATCCGCGCACCCGCCTGTCCAGCAGCGGATCAGCAGCGCAATCACCGCGGCCAGCCGCCTGGTTCCATTTCGCCCGATGCCCGCTCCGCTTGCCGGCGACCAACACACAGCTCCCAGGAGGCTCGATGCCATTCCGCCCTTTGCGCGTCTTCTTTTTAGCCATCCTTTTTTCCGCCAGCCTGTTGCCTATGCGCGCTCAGGTGGTCGGCGGCACGATCATCGGCATCGTTGAGGACTCCAGCGGCGCGGCCATCCCCGGCGCATCCGTGGTCGTCCGCAACGTGGAGACCGGCTCTGTTCGTGCGCTCGTCACCGGCGCCGACGGCCGCTTCTCCGCACCCTCCGTGCCCGTCGGTTCGTACTCCATCACCGTTGCTCACCAGGGATTTGAGACCGGAAAGCGCGACGGCCTCACTCTCGTGATTGGCCAGAGCCTGGATCTCACCTTCCAGCTCGGCGTCGGCGCCGTCACCCAGCAAGTCGTGGTCGGCGCTCACACCTTCGTCATCAACACCACCACCGAGCAGACCTCAGGCCTGATCGACGAGCGCGAAGTGAAGCAGCTCCCCCTCAACGGCCGCAGTTTCGACGAGCTCCTCACCCTCAACCCCGCCGCGGTGAACTACACCACGCAGCGCTCCGGGAGCGTCGGCACTTCCAACTCCTCGGTCGGCAACATGTTCGCCGTCAACGGCCGCCGTCCCCAGGACAATCTCTTCCTCCTGAACGGCATCGAGTACACCGGCGCGTCGCTGATCAACAACACCCCCGGCGGCACCAGCGGCCAGCTTCTCGGGGTCGACGCCATCCGCGAGTTCAACGTGGTCAACGGCACCTACGGCGTCGAATACGGTCAGCGCGACGGCGCTCAGGTCTCGATCGTCACCCAATCCGGCACCAACGAGTTGCACGGATCCGCCTACGAGTTCCTCCGCAACAGCGTCCTCGACGCGCGCAATTACTTCGATCAGGCCACCATCCCCGAGTTTCAGCGCAACAACTTCGGCGCCGCTCTCGGCGGACCGCTCCGCCGCAACAGACTTTTTTTGTTCGGCAACTACGAAGGCTACCGCCAGAGCCTCGGCCTCAGCGACGTCACGCTTGTCCCCGACAATGCCTCCCGCGCCGCCGCCGTCGCCGCCGTCCAGCCGCTGCTCGCGCTGTGGCCGGTCCAGAACGGTCCCGAGCTCGGCAGCGGCATCGCGGAAGCTTTCTCCAATCCCATGCAACGCGTGCGCGAGGACTTCGGCACCACCCGCGTCGACGCCAATCTCGCCCCCAGCGACACCTTTTTCTCCGTCTACACCATCGATGACAGCGACGCGAATACGCCCAGTGACAATCCTCTCTCGCTGATCTACGAAAGCCTCCGCGAGCAGGTCCTCAGCGCGCAGGAGACGCACACTTTGTCCTCGAACTTCCTCAACGACTTCCGCGTCGGCTTTTCCCGCGGCGCTTACTACTTCAACGGCTATACGCCGGTCGACCTGCCCGGATGGGTCGTTGGCAAGCCCATCGGCGCCATCGTCATCTCCGGCAGCACCGCCTCCAACGGCGCTTCGCAGATCAGTGGAGCCGGCACGAACACCGGCGACAACAACACGGCCATCCGCAATCTCTTCACCGCGGCGGACCACATCTACTGGACGCGCGGCAAACATCAGATCGAAGCAGGCGGCCTGCTCTTCCGTCTCCAGGCCAACGACAATCTCCTCCAGGATCAGTACGGCCAGGCCTCGTTCAGCACGCTCGCGTCCTTCCTCCGGGGCAACGTGGCCACGTTCACCGTCGGCCCCGCACCCACTGAGCTCGGCTGGCGCTCACTCGAAGGCGCCGGCTTCGCGCAGGACAACTGGCAGGTGAACTCGCGCCTTCAGCTCCGCGCGGGCATCCGCGTCGAATCCACCAACGGCTGGAACGAGTCCCAATGCCGCGCCTCCAACTACGGATTCACCGACGGCGTCCTCAACACCACGCCCACCGTGGGCTGCTCCGCGCTCACCACCAACCGCGCCAGATTCCTTCCCGATCCCCGCGTCGGCCTCGCCTGGGACGTCTTCGGCAACGGCCACACCGCCCTGCGCGCCGGCTTCGGCATCTATCGCAGCCTGCTCGACAGCCTCGACTACCGACTCGACGAGACCGCACCCTATAACACCACCATCGTGCTCAAGAATGTCTCCGTCTCCAGCCTCTCCATTGCGCCGGGATCCACTCCACCCTCCGGCAGCAAGGTATCGCCGTCGAATGTGCAACCGGATCTCCACACGCCGTCCATCTACGCCTGGTCGCTGCACGTCGAGCAGCGGATCGCCCCGGATACCTCGCTCACCCTTGGCTACGAAGGCTCGCACGGCTACCACCAGATCCTCTCCGAGGACATGAACGAGCCGGCTTCCGTCGTCTGCCCCAACGCGGCCTGTCCGGCCACTTTGCCCAGCGGCACGATCTACTTTCCCACCACCACGGGCGCGAATCCCGCTCTCTCCAACTCCACCTCGTGGGTTTCGCAGGGCATCAGCAACTACAACGCCTTCGAAGCCGACCTGCGCCGCGCCTTTGCGCATGGCTTTGAGCTGCGCGGCAACTACACCTTCTCCCACAACCTCGACGACGGCTCCGCCTGGAACACCAGCGTCAGCGCCAACACACCCGCCTACGTTGAATACCCGGCCAATCCCCTCGTTGACTACGGCAACGCCGCGACGGACATCCGCAACCTCGCCGCGATGAACGGCACCTGGAATTTGCCGTTCACGACCAACCACCGCCTCGTTGCTGGCTGGAGCCTCAGCGGCATCGTCAGCCTGCAGACCGGATTCCCCTTTTCGCCGCAGCTCGGCTATAACCCCACGGGCAGCGGCGACTCGCGCAACCCCGTGCGCCCCAACGTGAATCCGGCGTTCTCCGGGCAGCTCTATCCGCGCACGGTGGGCGCGTGGTTCAGCCCGGCGGCTTTCTCGGCGCCGGTGGGCGGCACGGTCGGCAATCTGGGGCGCGACACGCTCGTCGGCCCGCCGCTCCAGGAGCTGGATCTGTCCGTCAGCAAAACCACCACGATTCACGAACGGGTGCAGGCGCAATTCCGCGCGGAGTTCTTCAATATCCTCAACCACGCAAACTTCACCACGCCCAACCCCGTGGTTTTCTCCACCGGCCCGACGCTCAGCTCCCCCGCGACCGCTCCGGTGCTCTCGTCCACTGCGGGAGTCGTCACCGCAACGTCCACGACTTCGCGGCAAATACAGTTTGGGTTGAAGGTCCTATTTTGAGGATGCATCGTCGGAGGGGTGCCCTCCATGACAGCGAGACCACTTTAAGTTGCTGATTTCAGGATTTTTCCTGCGCGGTGGAGGTCTACCCCATCTGAGCGAATCCTCGTCGCCCCACACATGAGTCGCCGTAACCAGCACCACCGCGGCGGAGCCGCGCGGCACTTTCGTAATGGCCCCACGCTACGCCGCCCTACAACCAGCTTCCGTCGCAGCCCAGCGAAAACCGCAGCGCCGCGCAAATCTCCCCCATCCGCGCCGGACTGGGTTGGGCCACGCGCTTCCCCAGGCTGTCCCGCGGGACTGTAACCACGTTCTGCAGGTTGACAGCGCACGGCGCCTTCATGCCGTCTTCTTCGCCGAGAAGAACCTCAGCGGCCACGCCGCGGATGGTCGAGGAGATGGGTGCAAAGGTTACTCTCGAGAGATATTCGAGAGCGCTATCGCGCGTCAGCACGACCACGGGCCGAGTCTTGTCCGGCCGAGCAAAGGAATAAAGACAGTCATTGCCCCGCGCTGGTCTTACGGCCACACGGCCTCCGCTTCCCAGAGTTTTGCTTCGTCCAGGTTGTCGGGCTGCCTCGCACAGCCGGTGCGGTCGCGCTCTTCCAGGGCTCGGATTTCCAGCCTCGGTAAATCCTCGCGCAGGGCCTCACGTACCAGAGCGGATCGATTCCGCTTCAGCCTTCGCGCCGCCCGATCCGCGGCCGCCAGCAGTTTCCTGTCCAGAACCACCTGCACGGCTTCCATTGTCGATCTCACTGTTGACTCCACTCCGCAGTGTACTCGACACTCGCGCAAGCTGCTGAGGCCGTTGGCAACAGGTACGCAACACCGCCCTGGCGCTTTCCTGAGGTTGTGGTCAAATCGGGCAAATGCGGCGACTGCACAACCCGGAGACCCGGAGGCTGTTGGCCTGCCTCGCCGCGCTGCTGCGGATCGCGTCCGCGGTGGATGCGCAAACCTCCGCGCGCTTCCAGATGTAGGGCGGATACAGTTTGCTGTCCAACTCGCTGAACGGGGTGAGCGGACACGAGCATGCGCTGGACGGATAGGATTTCGCGTTGGCAATTCCTCCCTGGCACGATCTGCGCTTCAAGCTGGCTGCGTTTGGCTGTCGCGGAACCAATCAGAACACGCTGGAACACCCATTCTTCGTGATGGGCGGCGGCCAGTACGGCGGAAACTTCGGCCGGGAGGCCGAGTTTGTCGAAGCGCTGGGTGGCGCAGGCACTGTGAACATGAACTGGGGTGCGGATGGAACGGTGGGCGATACCGCTTCGTACTCCGCAATTCTGGGCGGCGGCCCGGACACGCCGATTTCGGCGCACTTCACCATTCGCGTCGAAGGCGATTATCAGTACGCTATTTCAAGGCGAACGAGCGGTTCGTGAATGCGCCGACCTATGTCCCAGGCTTACCGACTAACTTTGGCCGGTTCTCGACGGGACTGGTATGGCGCTTTTGATTCCTGGGTAGCCCGTTGACGAGCGGAGGCCACGCGCTGGTGCAACGCCACGGTCAACGCGAGAAGAGCCGCAGCCCTTGCCTGAGCTGCGTTTTCCTGCTCGCGATCGGGCTGCTGGCGTCCGGAATCGCCGACGCGCAGGAACCGAGTTCAGAGCCGGAGATACCGGCGGCGCGAACCTCACGGCTCCGGCATTCCGTGGAAAGCAAGCTGACCTTCGAGGGGCAAGGTTCATTCGGCAATCACCAGATTTTTGCGGCCGGAGAACATTCCAGGCTGTTCACCGCGGGCAAGGAATACGACGTCACTCCCGGGGCTATTTTCTGGGCTCGCAGGTGGACTATGTCGCGGAGTTTCTCCCGTTCGTGCTGCCGGATCAGCCGGCGCACCTGAATCATTACGGCGTTCCGGAGGGGAAACACAAGCAAAACATGGAGCTGGTGCCGGGACTCGGGATTACGCCAATCGGCATACGCTTTTTGTGGCGGGACAGCAGGGCAGTCGAGCCGTATCTGATGGCCAAAGGCGGAGTTCTGGTATTCACGCCAAAGGCAGATTCACCCGACGGAACTTAGGAAAACATCGGCCTGCGATCTGAGATCGGCATGCAGATCCGGCTCGCGCGGAGAACGGAACTGCGCCTGGGAATGGGCGACTATCACTTCTCGAACGACTTCATTGTGCCGTCCAATCCGGGACTGGATGTGATGTCGTATATGTTCGGGATCAGCTGTCATTTCGGCCCGCGGGACCGGCGCGGCCAGTAAGTCCGGACCGAAAACGAAAACCAGCCCTGCGGCCACTCCTCGCGTCTTTCTGATGCCGAGGTCACTGCGAACCGCTACGCGCCAACCGGCTGCCCGGCGGTCACGCTTACCGGAGTGAGCCAGCCGAAGCGGTCCGGCTTGAGACCGTTGGCGATGCCCAGGAACTCGTCCCTGAGCTGGCTGGTGACTGGCCCCGGCTTTCCGTCGCCGATCTGGATGCGATCCACCGAGCGGATGGGCGTGACTTCCGCCGCCGTGCCGGTGAAGAAGACCTCGTCGGCGATGTAGATGAGCTCGCGCGGCAGTTGCTTCTCCACGACGGGGATGCCGAAGTGGCGGGCGAGCGTCAGCACCGAGTCGCGCGTGATGCCGGAGAGCACGGAGCTGGAAAGCGGCGAGGTGTAGAGCACGCCGTTGCGGACGAGGAAGAGGTTCTCGCCCGAGCCCTCGGAGAGATAGCCGTTGACGTCGAGCGCGATGCCTTCGGAGTAGCCGTTCAGGTCCGCTTCCATGCGGATGAGCTGCGAGTTCATGTAGTTGGCGCCGGCCTTCGCGAGCGAGGGCATGGTGTTCGGCGCCAGCCGGTTCCACGAGGAGACACACACGTCGGCGGCCTCGCCGGCGACGTATTTGCCCCACGGGTAGTTCGCGATGTAGACCTCGATGGGCGAGTTCTTCGGGTTCACACCCAGTTCGCCGTAGCCGCGCAGCGCGATCGGTCGAATGTAGCACGGCGCGACGCCGTTCGCCTCGACGGTTTCGACCACCGCGGAGCAAAGCTGGTCGAGCGACCAAGGCAGGGTCATGCGGTAGATTCGCGCGGAGTCGAGCAGGCGCTGCATGTGCTCGGGCAGGCGGAAGACGGCCGCGCCTTCGGGCTGCGCGTAGCAGCGGATGCCTTCGAAGACGGAGGAGCCATAGTGGACCACATGGCTCATGACGTGGATCTGCGCCTTCTCCCAGGGAATGAGATTGCCGTTGTGCCAGATTTTGGCCGTAGCCTGAATGGGCATGGAGATGCCTGCTCCTTTCAACCCGTGAAAGTTGATTATATCTGTTGAGATGCGGGGCGAGTGAGGGGGACGCGGTTGCGGATCACTGCTCAGTGAAGTGCTCCCCAAAATTTGGACCACTGGCTAAGGTGTAAAATCGCTGCCTTCCGAGAGGCAGAATGAGGCGAGCAAGGAAGCAATACAGCGCAGAGATGAAGGCGAAGATCGCGGTGGAGGCGATCAAGGGGCAGCGGACGATCCAGGAGATCGCATCGCACTACGAGGTCCATCCGAGCCAGGTGACACAGTGGAAGAAGCAGTTGCTGGCCGAATCGCCGGGGGTGTTTTCCCGTGCCCGGTCGCAGCAGGAGCAGGCCGAGGCAGAGCTGAAATCGGAACTCTATGAGCAGATCGGCAAGCTGCAGGTGGAACTGGACTGGCTTAAGAAAAAGTCCGGGATCTCCCGCTGATGGAGAGGCGGCGATGGATAGGAGCAGAGGAGGAGCTGAGCCTGAGGGCGCAGTGCCGGCTGGCCGGGGTGGCGCGCTCGGGACTGTGCTACCAGGAGGTGGGAGAGAGCGAGGAGAACCTCGTGCTGCTGCGGCTGCTCGACGAGCAATACATGCGGACGCCGTTCTACGGAGTGCGGCGTATGGTGGTGGCGCTGGCGGAGCAGGGCTATGCGGTCAATGCCAGGCGGGTACGGCGGCTGATGAGGCTGCTGGGGGTGGAGGCCATCTATCCGCGGCCGCGGCTGACGGTGCCGGCGCCCGGGCACAGGATCTATCCCTACCTGCTGCGCGGAGTGCGTGTCCAGCGGCCCAATCAGGTCTGGGCCGCCGATATCACCTATATCCGGCTGCGGCAGGGCTTTGTGTACCTGGTGGCGATCCTGGACTGGTACAGCCGGTACGTGCTGGCCTGGGAGATCTCGCCGACCCTGGAGACGGAGTTCTGTCTGTCGGCGCTGGACTGGGCCCTGGGGAGCGGATGGAAGCCGGAAATCTTCAACACCGACCAGGGATCGCAGTTCACCAGCGCACGGTTCACGGGCCGCATCGAGGAGCACGGGATCCAGGTCAGCATGGATGGCCGCGGGCGGGCGCTGGACAACATCTTCATCGAACGCCTGTGGCGAACCGTGAAGTACGAGGAGGTGTACCTGAAGGATTATCTGAACCTGCGGGAGGCGATCGACAATCTGAAATGCTACTTCTGGTTTTACAACGAAGAGCGACCACATCAGGCGCTGGGATATCGCACACCCGCGGCGGTCTGGCGGGCGGCATGAAGCAGGAGAGCGGCGGGCTGTGCAAAAATGATCAGCGCGGCAAGAAAGAAAAAAGTAGCAAAAAAGAAAGAAGGCCAAGGCCCGTGGAAACTGCCGCCGCCATGGAAATCCAGAAGACGGATTTCCACGGCAGCTTGAAAATCGCCGCTGGCGATTTTCACAGTTCCCACCGGCCCTGCTCCTACGAAACCCAAACCTATAACCGCTGGCAGCGATCCACCTTATTTCCACCGTCTGGTGGTCCAAAGGATGGGGAGCACCTCACTCCCACCGCGAACGCGTATGTGGTCGAAGCTGTTCGCGAGTTCCGCTGGCGTCCCGCTGAGCTTGACAACCAGAACATCCCCGTTGCGGTAAATGTCCTGGTAAAAGTGCAACACTAAGTTCCTCACCCCTGCATTTGGCTCCGTCCGCCAAGCCTGCGATGTGCCTTCCGGGCGCGTGACCGTTGAGGTGTAGCTGCTTCATCCGGTGCGCACCGAAATTCCCCATGCCGGTGTCCGTCATGCTGGCCGGCATGGGGGATTCTTGCTTCCGCAACCGGCGCGGGAAACCCGGGTCCCCGCCGCCCTTCCTTTCCTTTGACTTCGCCGCTCCTGCCCGTTAAAGTCAGAGAGGACTATCCGTCGCGGGCAGCACCTTCTGCGCGCCCGATCCGATCGTCCCCGTCGTCTAGCCCGGCCCAGGACACCGCCCTTTCACGGCGATAACACGGGTTCAAATCCCGTCGGGGACGCCAATAGATTGAGCTACTTGCAAATCCCGTCCAGAAATTTGTAGGTCCGTTATGGTCCGATAAGGGAAAGTGCCCTCGCTGGGCTGCGCTTTGCGCAGACGGTTGTCGTCAAGCACCATGGTCACAATGCGACTTTGGGCGTCGCGTTTGTTCTGGGTGATGGCCTGTGCGTACAGGTTCATCGTCACCAGGCTGTTTGCATGGCGCAGCAGTTCTTGCACCGTCTTAACGTCCTCACCGTTGGCTTTGAGGAACGTTGCATAGGTGCGGCGGAAGGTATGCCAGCCGATTCCCTCGATTCCCATTTTCTTGGCTGCTGGCAGGATGTGCGCCCGGTAAAATGCGCCAGGCCAGTACGGCAATTTTCCGTTCGAGTGCGGACTTGCAAACACCCAATCCCCGGATTGGGGATAAGGGCTTGCCAGCCGCCAGTTGTAGAGCGATTCCGCGAGCCGTGGGTCGAGGGGGACGGGTTTGCGGCTGGCTTCAGTCTTGCACTCGCCGAGATGCTGCATGACGATGGAGCGGGTGACAGAGATTTGCAGTTTTTCAAAATCGATGTCACTCCACTTCAGGGCCAGCAGTTCTCCCACGCGAAGACCAGTGAGCACATCGAGAAAAACGGCGGTCCGCGCCGGCTCGCGCAACAAGCCGAGCAGAGCTGCAGTTTCCTCAATGCTCAGGACCAAAGGAATCCTGGCTCGTTTCGCACTTTGGCGCACGTGCGTGATGGGATTCTTATCGTGCCATTCCCATCGGATCGCGTGATTGAAGACAGCGTGCATGATGTTTCGCATTTTCGCCTTGCTGCCGTTCGACAGCTTGAGCGAACGCAACCACTCTTCAACAACGACTGCCCGAACGTCCTTCACACGGTATTCACCCCAGCGGGGTAAGATCCACTTGCGGAAGTAGCCTTCATACGTTCTGCAGGTCGCATAGGTTTTGTTCGAGCCTTCGCCGAGTTCCTTTTGCCGGTAGTGATCGATAAGTATCTGAACACTGATCGGGGCCAGGCTCGTGCGCGGACTCTCAACGTTGATGTCAACCCGAAGCGCGACCACAGCTTTTTGTGCGGCGGTTTCGTTCGGATACTGTTCAAGTGTTCCCAGCACCAAGTTGCGGCGGCGACGCGTGCCATCGGGCTGGGCTTCGTACCATCGGTACTCCCACGCCTTCCGGCCCCCGGCGCGCTCCACAAGTCGGAGGCTGCCTTGCTGAAATCGTGAACGTCTCATTTCCTCTCCAAATCCAAGGGTGGTGAGACGGCACGGATAGCTACTTTCAGCCTACTGTGCCTGGTCGTCGTCGTCGAGTGGTTCGATCCTTGTGCCAGATTGGTACAGATCGGACGCCCGGAAGCGCCACAGCTTGCCTACACGGACGCCGTGAACGATTCCATTTCGTGCGTAACGCTGAAGGGTCTTGGGGTGAACTTGAATGATTGCCGCTGCCCGGTCGCTGTCCAGCAGCGGTTCGAATGAGATGGGAGAATGAGGGGAATCGAACATGGTTCGCACGCTCCTTAGACCACAATGTGTGGGGCCAAGGAGCGCTGTCAACCCATGGATTGGGGCGCGTTTTCACTCTCATGGATGCGGCGTACGAAGCAAAAGCGAACGGTTGGGTACAGAAAGTGCACAGAAGTGCACCATTGTCCTTCTTTGGCATCCATTGTCCTCGCGGGTTTTCGATCACACAAAAACGAAATTAGTTTCGGACTCCTATTCCACTGGACAAATCCCGCTGACATTCCCCGGATAGCAGCAGCGTAGCCGAGGCGCGGGCGGTGTCAAGGGCGGCTTCGCCGCCGCTTCGCGGTCGAGACCCTTGACACCGCCCTCTCCGCCTCGGCACACAATTCCTAATATCCGGGGAATGTCAGCTCCCATTTCTCAAGAGCCACGCCAGAATCAATGATGCCACCTGTGATACCATAGATTCGTGAGAACGGTCCTCGATACATCCGTACTCATCACCGCGCTTCGTTCGAGCACCGGAGCGGCAGCGGAAACTGTCCGGCTGGCACTGCGGGGCGAACTCACGACTCTCATGGACTACAAACTGTCCTGCGAGTATCGGGATGTGGCTCTACGTGCGGAACAGTTGCATGTAACTGGCAAATCGCGAGCGGAGACAGCATCGATTCTGGACGCGCTGGAGGCTATCGCCGAACCGGTTTATGTTGCTCTCCAACACCGCCCATTATCTCCAGACCCGAACGACGACATGGTTTTGGATGTTGCAATCAACGGGAACGCCGACGTGATCGTAACCAACAATACGAGGCATTTTTGTGATGCAGCAGAGCGCTTTCATCTGGAAGTGTTGACTCCTGCCGAGCTATTGAGCAAAGTCCGAAAGAGGAGATAGAGTTTATGCCTGTGACTCAGAAGAAAGCCGCCGTGAGCAAGTTTCCCCTTCGGCTCATGCCCTCCGTGCGCCGAGTAGCGGAGAACTTCTCTCAGAAGGAAGGCGTTTCGCTCAACCAGTTCATCAACATTGCGGTGGCCGAAAAGCTCGCGCATCTTCAGCATGAGGAATGGTTGGCACATCGGCCCAAAGCAAGTGCTGCTCTAATTGCCAAGGCGCTTGACATTCTTGACCGTCCGGGCGGCCACGCGCCGGAGGATTTTGACAAGATTCCCGACGGTTATGTATCTGTCCGCCGAAAATATGCTGGCAAGAGAGCACCTGACCGGCGCAAGGGCTAATTCTCAATCGGTTGGCAGGAAGGCATCGGCATTACAGGCTGAGGCCAATATCGTGGCCGATGCTGATTTCGTGGCGAGGGACAGGCGGTTCGATTTGTTGGGTTGGAGCTTGCTGAATACCCTGCTCAGGCTGGCGCGAATGAGCCTGCTCACGTGCCAACTCCGTGGCTGATGGGCGCGCGGAGGAAATGCCCAGCGATTCGCGCAGTTGCTCACGGTCACTCGTGACGATTGCGATTTCACTGCGGCCACGGGACGAGCCGACGTAGAACAGTTCCTGCTTCATAGCATCGGCTGACAGGATCACCCCGTCCACCGTTTTCCCCTGGCTGCGATGGGCTGTAATGGCGTAGCCGTGATCGAATTGGTGATAATTCGCTGGCAGTGTGCGACCATCCTCAAGTTGAAGACGTCCCCTCTCGATACCACGCACCGTGACCAGCTCACCGTTCGTGGCGCGGAACCCGGCATCTCGGCGATTGGCAGTAAGCATGAGCCGGTCGCCCGGAGCCACGTCAATCGATTGCCGCTCATGGACGGAAAAAGAGCGAGTCTGTGCCGGTGTGAAACTTATCTCCTCGCCGCGTGCATTGCGAGCGATCAGCGTGCCAGAGTCAACACGGCTGACAGTAAGCGACTCGTGTTTCTCCATACCCCTCGCTGCCCGATGCACTACGAGCACCTGTCCCTCACGGTAGTTCGCCAGATCACGTTTCTGTGCTTCCGTCCATTGCAGAGGGACATATTGATCCGTCGTGACGCTCTGGCCGAGATGACCGCGCTCAGAAAGGTCATTGCGAATCGCACGAGTGACACGGCCTATTTCCTCATGCGTGGGGGCGACAACCAAAACGCGCCGCGACGGATCGATGGTCATTTCCCGGTAGAGATCAGCAACCGCACGGCCACGCTCGACAAAGGGGACCTCGTGCACGGCGCCAAGCCGTTCCAGCTTCTCAAAGCCCTGTTCGGGAGCCTGGCGCAGTGTTTGAATGGCGTCTCTATACTGCGCGTGGGTCTGACGCTGCACGCCGGTCAGGGCGACGCTCTTCATCTGCGATTCGCGCTCCAGAATGCGCAGTGCGTCGGACGCCTCGACACTCTGAATCTGCCGGCTATCGCCGGAGAAGAGAACCCGCGCCATTTTGCCCTCAGCCAATTGAAGAATGCTGTCCATCTGCCGCCCCGAGATCATTCCCGCTTCATCGACGATCAGCACCTTACCACGCAACGCCGATTGTGCCGTTTCGTCTCCAAGCAGTCGTGAGACCGTCATCGCATCGCGAAAGCCGACATTCTGCAACTCCTCTACCGCACTGCGCGTGGGCGCAACCGCCGTGATTTCCCGACCGGCTTCGCGAAGGCCGCGATCAATCTCCTGCAGCGTGGCCGTCTTGCCGGTCCCGGCAGCGCCACGCAGATTGACAGCGAAATCACGCGAGTCGAGTATTTGCTGGACAGCGCGCTTTTGTTCGTCGCGCAAATGCTCGGCGGGCCTAAACTCGTGTGTGCCGCCCAGCCGAGCGTACTGTTCAATGCCACGGTTCACCATGGCAACCATGCGCTGTTCGCGATCCAGACTCTCGTGTGTTGCCAGCCGGTCGTCGGCGTGAATGACGGCTCCCTGGGATTTTTCGATCTCCAGTACGCCCCGCAGCTGCCCCAGATCGACTTGGCCACGGCCATACCGCAATGCTTCAGTCAGCAATTCGTGATCATAGACAACAGAGCGGCGCTCAAAAAGATGGTCCTTCGCGTGTTGTAGTGATTCCGTTGCCGGCGACAGTTCATGCCGACCCCCGTGGCTTTGCTCCTGGGATGCACCCCGCAGGCGATCTAGGGCTTGCGATTCCTCCGGCGAGAGTCGTGCCTGCTGCCGTTGACGTACTTGTTCTGTGGCGACCTCCGTGAGCTTGTCTGCGCGGGATTCCCGAACCAAAACGGCCACCTCATTGTCTGTCGGTTTCCGGCCATGCTGCTCCTTGAATTCTTCAATGGCCGCATCACGCTGCGCACTGCGCTGGCTGTACCGTTCCAGAAGTTCATCCGCCACGCCGCGAATCTCGAAGCCGAGATCCCGACCGCGCGAATCGCGGCGCTGCTCAATGTCGTAGCCGAGGCCGCGCACCTCTTGTGCCAGAGCGTTCCGATAGACCTCCGTCAGGTATGCCCGCCGCTCGTACAGCCCCGACGCCTGCAATGCCTTCCACCGGCCCTCCACGCCGTCGTAGGTGAGATTCGCGGCCACGGCGTGAGTATGCAGTTGTGGATCGAGTTCCCGGCTTGTGTCGTGACGGTAAGCCGCAACAATCCAATTTCCAGTTGTGCGATTCTCGTTTGCGCCGTTCAGTCGCACCCGAGCGCCCGCATAGTTTTCGGCTTCCGCCAGTGCCTCTCGAACGGCCCTATCGTGAGCGCCGATCAAACGTCCGTCACCGCCGACCATCGCCTGAATCGACACTGACTTTGGTGCGGAGAACGTCAGATCGTAAAGGGACCGTGCCTTGCTTTGTTCGCTTCCCTCCCCGTTTGTCCGATCAGCGCTATGACGTGGACGCAGGAATTCGCCGGTTTCGGGATGCAGCCCCTCCCGCACCGCCTCAAACTGTTCAGGCGCGACGCTGCCGCGCAGCCCAAGCAACTCTGCGCCGCGCCCCTGCCACTCGCCCTGTACGCGACGGTGTTCATCGTAGTAGTCGCTGTGTTCCAAATGCCGCTGCGAATAGCCAGCGCCGCCGGTCATGGCCCGAATAGTGAGCACAGCCCGACCGTAACGCTGTTCGAAATCTGAATGCAATGGTCGTGTCAAAGAAGCAGCGGGCCAGCCGTCGCGCCCGATGCCACGTCGCATTGCATCGCGGTATGCGTCGGGTGATCCTGCGAGCGTCAATTCGCCGCTTCCAGCCGAATTGCTGTCTCGCTGCGCTCGTTCTGGAGATAGACACCATCCCTAAGCCTGACGGCTTAGGCGTGCTGTATTGATAACGTCGAATTGAACAGGTTTCGAACAAGCACGAACAATGTTCTACCCTATATCGAGCCCGTTCGAGCGGCGTTCGATTCACCCAAGAATATGCATCCTCACCGGGCGATCCATGACGAGGCGTTGCCTCAATGTATGATGAACACAAATCTTTATGCTTCGTTTCGGCCGTTTTTTCACGCTACGTGAGGCGAGGAAACGGCGAGTGTCGCAATGGATCAAGATAACGACCTCCATCCAGCCGTCAAAATAACCGGCGATCCTCAGCCTGAAGTGTCTCTGGCTGAAAGACCGAGGGCGCGAATCGGGCGACCACCTGCCACTGTCGGCTATGCTGCAATGTCCCGAGAGCAACTCCTTGAGGAATGCCGACAGCTATATAGGCGCGAAGGTATCGCAGCATTCACTTTTGAAGCGCTCAAGCGTAGCAAACTCTATTACGTGCTTTACAACAAAGGCCTGAAGCTGGCGGATGTGCTCACGAAATTAGGTCTTGAGGAAGAATATAGACGACGACTTGAAACCATGCCTATCAGGCGAGCCGGTCGGGATACTCTTCGCTGGACGTGGGCTCGAATTCTGTCTGTTGCACGGGAAGTCGCGGAACGAGAGGGAAGCCTCCCGGCGGCGCTTTGGTTTCAGAGCAATGGAAACGGATCTCTGGTCGCGGCGCTTTACAACCTGGGCAAAACCTGGGCTGACTTGCGATCCGCGCTCCAGGACTTCTCCAACAGCAACTTTGTAGAAAGTCGGAATGGTTTGCGATGGCTCAGCCACGCTGAAGCATCATTGTCCAATTTTCTTTACGCGAGAGGTATTGAACATCGGAAGGGTGGCAAATATCCGGAGGCCTACGCTGAAGAGAGTGGACGACAATACGGCATTTATGATTTGACCTTCCTAAGTGCGAACGGGAGATGGATTGATGTTGAGGTCTGGGGTGATAGCCCTCATGGGCTTGCAGCCGAATACGGGGTCAAGCGTACGGCCAAAGAAAAGTTCAACAGGGAGAATAATCAGGACTTTCTTGGCATAGGATTCCGAGACTGTTATGAGGAAAAGTCGCTGACCGCGATTCTTGAACCCTTCATCGGAAAGATCACGCCGTTTCGCTTCGATAAGCCGACCGACCCGCTGGTTCATAGCACGCATTGGAGTAACGCGGACGAGTTGCTTGCTTACGCACGCCAGCTCGCCGGCGAAATGCCCGACGGCAGATTCCCCACAGAGGAGTGGCTACGGAAAAGAGGGAAGTGGGCGAGCCGACCGGGAGAAGCATATAACACACTTTCCGTGTATATAAAGACGTGGCTTGGCGGTGTCCGCAATCTCCGTCGTCTACTTGACCAAGAGGACGCCAGCACAATCGAATGGACGCGGGAGAAGGCACTTCAGGCATACAAGGCATTCTATGAGCGCTATGGAATGACAACGGATCAGGCGCGTCAACAATACGACCGGAAGCATACGGTTAGCCAGGATGTCTACCTCGAAGCGGCACGGATCGGGGCCGCAGTGTCAAAATACGCGGGCGGGGCCACGGCTGCCAAAGCATTCCTTGGGATTGACGCGGTAAGAAACCACAAATGGACACGAGAGCGAATTGTATCCGAAACTAAGGAAATAATTGCGCATTACGGACTATCGCCCATTCAGTTGCAATATGACCAGCGCATTGGGCGCATTCAGCTCTCTCCAGAGCTTAAGCAGAAAGTTGGCCAGCTCATTGATGCAGCCAACCGTACCTGCGGCGGTATGTCCGTCTTGTTATCCGAAATTGGTTTTGTGCCACCGCCTCGATATCACCGTGGACGAAGGCAGACGCGGGATGCTCGACATCGGTAACAGCCAACGCGGGCTTTTTGGCTACCCCGCAATTTGCTTGCTGAGATCAGCGAAATCGCGGGTCCGTCTCTGCGGCTCGCGTTTCAATGTGCTAGGCTGGGGAATCTTTTCACCTAGCCGACCTATACACTTTCTCCACCTCGTCGGCAATATTTGCCAGGTTGGTCTGCCCACTAGCTGCGGTCTGCAAATCTGCGCTGATCGCCGCGTCAACCTGGGGAACGATGCTTCTATAGCTTGCAATCAAGTGGGTGTCGAGAAAGCCGTCTGGAGGAAGGGACGTTAGCTTCTGTAATTCTTTCTCGCAAGCGCCAACGTCTTTTGCATACGGGCACGCGGACTTTAGCTCATCCAATGCCTTTGGGAACTGATGCTGCGCGGCATTGACCCTCGCATCCAAGCCCGCAATCGTGTCCTGGTTCTTCCCTTGAAGGGCTCGAATAGATTGTGTCTCTTGGTCACGATAATACTTGTCGTTTTCAACTGCCAGAGCACAAGCCTGCCAACGCCATGACGGAATTCCTTGAGCGGCGAGCGGGCGAATCGTTTGCAAGCACTTCGTGTAGCGCGTCTCGCGGTCAGCGTACCAGTTGCGAACACCTGACACGTGGTTAATCCGTTCCTGACCCCACGAAATATATTTTGCCAAGTCAGCATTGAGCTGTTGATCGTTCGCCTCGGCTTCCTGCACTGCTCCGACGGCTTGCCGAACCGTTGCGATGTGGTGACCGGTCACATTCAAACCTGCGAGCACTGCGTCATATTGCTCCTGCGAGGTCTCGCGGAGTACCTCCGTCTGATTTCCCGCGCTGAGCGTTAGCGTTCCCCCGCTCAGGCTGCCAACCAGGTTCGTCGAGGTTCCAAAGAACTCCGCCAAACCGACTAAGGGTCCGTAAACTAATAAAGGTATCAACAGAGTAACTCAAATATGGATGGTATCTGCATTATGCTGCTGGAGAGTGAGCCCTCTTCCCGAGCTATCGGCGAAGTTTCGCGTCCTCTGGCCGCAT
>Ga0335075_10002313_pt1 | contig 30769 bp, 32 predicted proteins | sample Lox_Sample_24_FD_206723 | JGI IMG/M metagenome (GOLD analysis project Ga0335075, IMG submission 206723) | Soil microbial communities from Loxahatchee National Wildlife Refuge, Florida, United States - Lox_Sample_2.4 | ecosystem: Environmental > Terrestrial > Soil > Wetlands | place: USA...
ATAATTCCTCCAGCATCTTTTTCACCCCCGGTTCATGGATTAAGGCCACTTTGCTCTTTGAAACCCAATGAAGACACATGAGAATAAACGCCGCGAAGAGATCCGTTTCTCCCACCATCTCAGGAGTATCGAGTTTATCTATCAGCAGGCGATGAGCCTCTGACTCATGACATATCGAGGATTCGACATATCGTAACGCGGGAAATTGACTAGCGGCGTAAGCAAGCACCGCCTCTCGAAGAAGTTTGGATGAAATTGACTTTCCGTATACCCGTGCAAACTGCCTAATTAGCGCGCGTATCGATTGTGCTCCTCGTTCTTCGACATATATCGACTGCAATAGTAGCGCATCTTCACTCTTGATCACAGATTCATCCGCAGTAGGAAGTGGTCGTGAAAGAACCAAGCGTTTAGCGGTCTTTGGTCCCGGAAACTTAATGCAGGCGACATCGATATTTCTTGCCAGGCAAAACTCGCATCGATCCTCGAGATTGCTATAGACACACTTGGAATGTCTTCGCCGGCATTGCTCACATTTGAGGGTCCCTTTCCTCCCATACCTGTTCGGCCCTTCGACCCTCTTGGTTTTATCAATTCGTTTTCTAAAGGAATGAGTCCGGTTAAGAAGCAAAATACCGCTTATTGGCATTGTGTTGCACTGTAACCCGTGGGCTCTCGTCAACTCGTCCATGTTCGAAGTGTAGGCCTTGGTGCTCGTGTAAATCGACGTCGTCAAATAGGTCGCCGAGGGATTTTCGCTCTAATCCCGGACCGTTTACATCTGATTTCGAACTGTTGATTCTATTACGGGCAATCCGTAACTCTTCGTCTAGGGAATTCGGAGCTGAATGCTCAAGCATGTCGGGTAACGGACTCGGACAGAGTGGATAATACCGACCATTCGGCACTTGAGTAAAGATCGAGCGCAGAGAGGCGCTTGGCAGATGGATCAATTCACGATAACTGGCGAGCGCAGAGAGTGTAGTCCAAGGTGCGATAGGTGAATATATGGAGCCGTTTACTTCGGGACCCTGGAACGTCATGATCGTGGAACTCTCCGCTTCTTCTAGAACGGTTGAACTATTGTCCCATTGCGTATGGCTGAGAAAACTAGGATCGGCAGAGGCCAGATTTCGGTGTTGGTTTGAATAATTGGCGAGCTGACCGAAGAGCAGCGACGAGAAAGTTTGAATTGATGCCGGAGTGCCAATGTCGGCAAGCGAAATCTGAGAGTCATTAGGTGAAGGATTAGACCATAGGTCCCGTTCGTCATCCAAATGCATAGCGGCTAAGGGACAGTACAAGTGAAGTCCAAGACTGACAGCTCAACTTCGGAATAGGAGAGTCGAGATGCGAAACTAAACGGTACGAAGTCTGAATCGCTTTTATATTTAACCGACACAAGCATAGGTAATTACAATAAGCATAGGTAGTTACAATGCTTGTGGTCCTATGACCACATAGCGAAATGGCGAGTGTGAGTCATTGCGCCTTTTGCGACCATATCTATTTAGTAATAATAAGGTTTTTGTAGATTGCAATAATTTTAACTATTAACGGGTGCCGTTGGCAATCAAGACTTGGGAATTGGGACCCCACGAGAAGTCAGTTCCGTCCGAAAACCGAATTTCCCGTGAATTGGGGCTATGCCATGCATGCGCCGCCCCGGAAATACGGTCTCATGACCAAAAAAGTTTATTTCCTCAGCCGCAGCATGTATGATGACACTGGACAGTATTATTTTTTAACACAGGAATTATATGTATAGGATTAGGGGAATGCAGCGAGTTCCCAAAGACCATATGAATAGGCGCGCACTAATCCACCCCACGACAACACCGCCGATATTATACGCTAAGCTCCAATTACCATCTTCTCCTTCCAAATTCGACTACTTCGATTGAAATTTAATATCCAGGTATTGTAGTCCATATACACCCGAATGTCTTGCTTTAACAATTCGACCACTTTTTCCCTTGCAAGATAACTATTATGCTTCCAGCTACCGATTGGCTCGTTGGAGTATCCATTCAGCGTATCCATTATCAGCCCGTACGTCGTCGGCATCGGGCTCTTTGCAGCGCCCAGACCGCCCCGCAAGTAGATGCCCATGCCCTCGTTGAACAGGAATCTCCGTCCCAATTCTTCTTTCCTAGTTGCCTGTTCATGTTCGTACAATCTCCTGCTTTTGTCAATCTTCTCGCAAATATCGTTGTAAAAAGATTGGTCTTTTCCGCCTCCGGCCAAGGCTCGTCTTACAATTCGTGTGGCCTGTTCCAACCATCCGTATGAAATGAGAATCGGACGCCGGCGATGACCGCAATTGAGATCAGCAATGCACTGCAATAGTTTCGAGATGCGGTTTGACAGTTGTGCAGTGCTTTCGGGAAGAAAGTACTTGGGGTCAGAAATCCCCTTTTCAAGCGCGTTGAGATACAACGCCATGTTTGTGTTGGGCTCCATATTATCGCCGATACCGTCGAAAGGACGCCTCGTGCTCTTGAGCTGTTTTTGGGTCCCAGGCTTGAATTGTGCGTGCAATGATCCTCCGGTCAACTCCCATGTCAATGTCCCGAATGGAAAGTCCACATGCCTTGAGGTTTCGGCGGTCTCAAGCAATATATCATCCTCCCCGAAATACCGCTCGCGTTGCCGATAGAGATTGACGACATGGCCAAAAACTGCACCATCGATCTCCATATTGAAACTGTCTCCGTCAGGGTTCGGCATCCAACCTACTAAACCCATGCCAGGCCGAATTGCGAGTGCGTGGAGGAAGTATGCCCAACCGCCTTTCGCTGGCGCATCACCCGTTGGATCTAGCACTCCATCATGTTGAAGCAAATGGGCCAAAAAATCTTGCTCACGCAATACAGGCGTTAGGTATTCGTTATCCCCTTCGCGCGCTTCTTTCTGCCAACCGCCGATAATGCGTTTCCTTGCGGCCCGCTTTCGGTAGGTGTTGTGGAGGTAGACCAACGGTTCTCTCGCCGCTTTGTAGACCGTGTCAGCAAGTCCGAATGTTTGAGTTATATCGTTCTCAATTTGTGACACTGCGGAGCCAGGCAATGGTGGCTGCGTATTGTCCGACATGTCGTGTATAGTCCAGGAACTTGACGGTGTGGTCGAAAGGTATGAATTCGGTTAGCACCGCCACGGAAATATGGTCTCATGACCAAAATTTTTATTTTTCAAAGCTGCAGAATTGGGTTGGCGCCCCACGGAAATACACCAAAAAGTTTAATTTTCCGAAACCGCAGAAAGAATTAGGTTTGCACCCCCACGAAAATTTCAGTTCCATCCAAAAACCGAATTTCCCGCATTCGGAATTGAATTGGGGCTATGCCATGCATGCACCGCCCTGAAAATACGGTCTCATGCCCAAAAAAGTTTATTCCTCAGCCGCATGAGAATTGGGCTTTCGCCAAGACAACCCGACAGCCTATGGAACAGAGTGGCCGGCAGTAACCAATCAACAGTGTGCAAGCACACAGGAGAAAAGTTTATAATAACTATTCTGCACTTCCCGCCCGGCCGTTCTGCCGCTCTGATCTCTCGTTATAATTTCCGTTCTGGCTGTGTAGTCCAGCGTTTGCCTGCACGAAACTGGAATGGTCGCGATCGATTGGATGTGCAGTTACCCGAACCGTTAGTAACAAGTCCAGAATAAGACCATTTTCAAAGTTGTGTAGGGTGCCGCAGATAAGTTGTGTGCCTCTGTCGAACATTTTCTTCCACTTTTGGCCATGTGAAACCTTTATGCACACTTAAATTGTTTGGACAAGCGATGAACAAGAGGAACAGTCCAATTCTTGAGTCACTATTACATATGTCAAATATTTCGTTTTTGAAAAGGAGGTATCGCGATTTCGTAACGTGAATCGGTGGGGAACAGTTGAGAATGGACGCCATGGAGCGGCGACTGCATATAGGGGGTGTAATGACGGGCATAATACATAGTAGGGTGCCATTACGGGTATAATGTAGGGCATATAGGACAGGTATAATATAGAGTAGGGGCGTGGTGAGGGGATTATATATGTAGATAGGAATCTGACGTCATACTGTATATATAGTTTACTACGTAAGCTCTTTCTACATTTGACCGCCTCGACTCAATAAAAGTCTCAGAATCTTGTCATCCCCATCCTGCAAAGCAGCCTGCCTAGCGGCAAACCGAACAACCTCGCTGTCGAGAGCGTTGGGATCGGCCCCACGATCCAACAACAATCTCACAATCTTCTCGTCACCAAACTCAACAGCAGCCTGGAGGGCGTTGCCGTAATATCCCCCTTGTGCATTGACATCGGCCCCTCGATCCAACAAGAGCCTCATAATCTCATCGTAGCCCCACACCACGGCAGCCTGCAGTGCAGTGCCGTAATAGTCTCCCTCAGCGTCGATATCGGCACCTCTTTCCAACAACAGTATCACGATCTCTTTATTGCCACACTTGACAGCAGCAAGCAGAGCGCTGGCACTGTCAAATCCCTGGGCATTGATATCAGCACCCCCGTCCAGCAACACTCTCACAACCTCGTAATGGTGGCACTCAATGGCAGCATGTAGTGCATTTCCATCCTCTCCACCTGGTGCATTGACATCGGCCCCTCGATCCAACAACAATTTCACAATTTCCGCATGGCCGGTCTCTACGGTAGACTGTAGTATACTTCCATCGGGCCCCTGACCATTGACATCGGCTCCTCGATCCAATAGCCACCGACAAAGCTCCAACAGCCCAAACCTTGATCCATAGTACAGCCGAGGCATTACAACCCCAGCCTCCAGATTAGCGACAGCAATCCGAAGATTTTCGTCGTTCGCTTCGTCAAATAACATCTTTGTCAATTCAAAAGTCGCAAGTTCAAACTTCTTCCCCCGTACATGCAAATGCCAGTTTTCCCTAGCATATCGAAGAAACGGAAATTCGAAAGTTAAGTCGGGAACCTTACGAAATGAAAGGATGTATATGAGACATAGCCTAGCAATAAGGTTATGGGCCAAATCTTCTTGAAATTGAAAAGCGGGTAAAGAAACCCTTTGCGAAAGCAGATATTCCTGGACTGAGTAGTGGGCAAATCGTAGTTCGTCGTTTCTGGCGTCAATTTCCCCCCTTGCAACAGCGGGAGAAAGCGTGACGAGGCTGGAACAGATTTTGAGAATACTGAAAGGGTCTCGTAGTCGATTTCTAGGGTCAAAGCACTTTTGATCAAGGTCGATTGCCACCGCCTCAGCAGCCTCAGCGAGGGAGATAGGACGGCGTGAGAAGAGAAGGAGACTAAATACGATCTGTGCGTCAGGTCGATAGTCTTCCGAGATTCCGAAAAGGATTCGACTATAGGTTTCGTCCAGTGTTTTTGGAAGTTTGTTCAATGCTGTTAGCACTGCAGATCGCTTTAAACAGGTCCGTAGTGTATCCAACTGGCAAACAACCCAACGAAACCTATGAGTCAGCAATAAACTGTAGAGTAATTCACATGCCATGAGCACCGGATGTGACTCTAGTTGCAATTTCCGATTTCAATTCATCATCCCATTGACAAAGGTCCGGATCCGTCTGAAGGCATTGTCGAACATAGAGCTCCACATCGGAATCGACTCGACGGTCTTGAATGGCAACCACAGAATCAACAGACTTTTCCAACCCAGCTTGAATATCATACTCTTTTCGGCTCGTCATCAACAAATTGATTTCTTTCCCGGATCCGAGAATCGTTTTAATAACTCCGAACAATGCTTTCCAATTGGAAGATTCGTCCAAAGCGTCGATGATGATAAACATTCGCCTGCCGTTGTCTGCAATTGAAAGAACTGTCTCTAATAGTTCACTAACGGTAGGCTCTCGTTTACTCTTCAAGTTGCATCGTTTATATAATTGTTTTACGTCATTGGGGATCTCAGAGGACGATAGTTGCGCAAGAAAAGAATAAAGCATGTTGATGGCATCTTGTTTTTGCGAATCGTTGAAATCGAAGTAGAAGTATAAGCAGGCAGCATCGGGGGCAAATCGTGCTTTCACATTCTCAATGATTGTTGAACACAGCACAGTTTTCCCGGCCCCAGGAATTCCATGGAGCCACAAGGAACGTTTGGGCAGTGCCCAAGACGAAAATTCGACAGACGAAAGGAACCACGCTCCAGTGCCTTCTTGACGTTTTTCACATGCGGCGTTATGATTCGTAGATGGGTCTGCTTTTGATAGCCAAGAGACAATGTCTATGTCCTCTTGAGTATGAAAATGACTGTTGATGTCATTTACCTTATTCTCGATTGTCAGGATAGTACGAGTTGTGTCTCCCTGTATAGCAAGAAGCATTAATGTCTTTTGTTTCTCGATATCTTCCAGTATAGGACCGATATCTTTCCATTTCCACGGCCACGTAATTGCCTTCAAAGCACCGGTGTAATCGCGTTTACTATGTCGCAATTTCAACTCGATTTCTGCTATCGCCATATGACATTTTTCGAAGGGTCCACTTCGTTGGCAGAGTGAATGGAGAAGAGGCAACCGACTGTGATTCTCTTCTTCGTCGACAAAAGTTTGCAAAAATTGGAGAATACCTTTGAGTGCGGTGATGGTATTGATCATATGGAAAATCTCTTTGTCGGCGCCTCTCACTTTCCCGACGAACTCCCGGCATAGAGTTATCACTCGATCGCTAATTTGGATGACCGCAATAATGCTGGAGGCAACCGATAATCCTTCCATCCTTTTCGTTGGGGGAACTTCTGTTATTCGACAGGTTCGGGAATCGGCGATAAACGATCAACACTTTGACGGATGGATTCGGTCAATACACAGGATGGCAAGCGCTACCTTTGGCATAATCGGTTCAATTCTCACCAAAGAGCCGATCCCGGCACATTTTACCTCCATCTATTTAATATGTAAACTTCTAATAAATTAGGTTTGCCGCCCCACGGAAATGCGTTCCTGTTCCTGTAAGTCAAAGTTCAGAATGAATTAGGTTTGCACCCCCACGCAGTTCCATCCAAGAACCGAATTTCCCGCATTCGGAATTGAATTGGGGCTATGCCATGCAGCACCGCCCCGGAAATACCCGGAAATACGGTCTCATGACCAAAAAGTTTATTTCCATGAGAATAACGAAAACAAGTATTTACATATTAATTTCACAGCTTATAAATTTTAAGGTGGTTACTGCGCCGCAGTCGCAGGGTGTGTTACCGGAATTACATATATGGATCTGTCCAAGTTGGTTTAGACGCTAAATCAATTTTGAAAAGTGCCAATGAAATCACTCAGACTGCTTTGAGATAAACACATAGACTACAGTATATCTACTATCGCTTTGCTTTTTTGGCTGCTCTCTCTTTCTACAACTTTATGACTTGAATAAACCCACCGCATATGTGAATCGGAGGCAGCCGGTTCTTTTGGGATTTGCCGTCGGACAGCGGACTTACTCGAATTCAGCTGCGTTCTACTCTCGTTAGCTTAGCCCTAACCAACGTACCTCTAGTTGCTTGAACAAAGCCTCACAGGTTTTGGTTGTAGGATGATCAGCCCCTAGTATTCTTCTCGATCCTTCAAATGACTGTTGGGCTAGCTGAAGCGTTTGGTGGGATTTTCCTCCGTAACGATAGCAAGCGATTGCCAAATTGTACATAGTTATCAGTGTTTCATTATGATCCGCCCCTAGGATTCTCATACTCGCCTCCAACACTCTCTCTGCCAGTCGTAACTGATCTTCCACTTCTCCCAGTTCACCATAATAGACGCCCAAGTCACTCATCGTGGACAATGTATTAGGATGGTCTTCCCCGAGCAGCAGTATTCTTCCCTGAAGTACCTCCTCACCCAGCCTCATTGCATCGGTAAAACGATTTTGAGAATGAAAATACCCTGCCAGGTTGTGCATTGCAGTCAACGTATCGGCATCTTTGATACCTAACACCTTCCTCCTAACATTTAAGACTTTTTCCTGTAGGTCAATTGCGTGCTCAACTCGCCCTTCTCCTTGAAATGACATGGCTAAATTTTCAATTATCTCGAGTGTATCCAAGTCCTCTTCTCCAAGCAACTTTTCTGCAATCCTCAAATGCGGTTCCAATATGCCAATGGACTGTTCATATTGCTCTAGAAAGTACGGGACCCAGCCAATGTGACCCTTAATTCGAATGATACTGCGAATGTCTCTAGTCTCAGCTTTCTCAAAGCTGTGTAACGCCTTCATCATTAGGTCCATGCCGTGTTTATATTTCCCTTCGTCCAGGAAAAACCTTCCCATACGGTACGTAGTGCTCCCTAGCACCGTAGAGTCATTGAGAGGCACCTTAGACAACAGCACCAAAACTTGATCTTGATACTCGCGGCATTTTAGCCGAGTCTCATTGTCGATTGTTTGCAGCGTGTTCCAGTTGGGAAACGCAAGAGCTGACAAGGTAATCACGGCATTTATCATATCGGAGCGAATTTCCGGAACCATGTGATCCAACACGACGTCCTGGACAAGTCGATGAATCACGACCATAGACTTCTTCTCGATACCTTTCCGTTTAATAAGTGAAAATCGTTCAAGGTCGGCTAACGCCCGGTCAAACCTTTCTGAGTCGGGTAGAAATTGCCTGAACTCTTCGTTCACTCCATTCTTCCCTGCTTCCAAAAATTCGATCGGAATTCCATCCGGATCTAGGAATGCCATTATTCTGAGTAGGGTCGAGGCATCCCTATTGATGTTTTCGATGAGCTTGAACGACATGCTCCAAGTCGTCGCAACTGAGTCTTTATAATCCCGGATCCCTTTTTGAGGTTTTTTGTCCAAGCGGATTTTAACATCCTTGTATCTTTGAGCGAATTTGAATATATTTTGTGCCAATACTTGCCGAATATATGCAGCCGCTTGTTCAATGGCTAGGGGAAGACAGCCAAGTAGTTTGACAATCCCCTTCGCTTCCTCTCTCGAGGCGTCAGTATCGACGGTCTTCGAACGAGTAAGCAGAAACTCGATTGCATCATCTACTGGAAGAACATCGACCTCGATCCCCTCCGCTGAGATATCGAAATGTCTGTCTCGAGTTGTTATAACCATATGCTTAAGCGGCGAGGAATATGGGAGATATTTTTCTATGATGGAATCGTCTTCCAAGTTGTCAAAAACCATCAGCCAACGTTCCTGCATATTCAACCAACTGAGCACTCGGGTGGCTATCTCCGATGGCTCAAGCGTTTCAATATTGGCGACACATCCGGTGCGCTTACCGATGTCTTGAAAAGACGCAAGTAATGAGGTTTCATTGACAGCGCTTACCCAGAATATATTGCCATATCGATCTCGATGGGTATGCGCATATTGCAGAGCGATTTGTGTTTTTCCAACGCCGCCGAGACCATACAATACAATCCGATGACTGAACTGTGGCGAGTTATTCTTCCACAGTTTGGCTGCCAGAGTGTCAAGAAAGGCGACCCTACCCGTGAATTGATCATTCTTCTGGTAAGGGACAATAAAAGTCTCTTTTGGAACTTCCACTGAATTCACCCCAGCGGTCAAATTCAGACCTAAGAGATGAGACTCAGAAATAACATGACAGTACGATCTACACTGACAAGGATTCGAGAAACGCTAGTAATCAGGAAGGTATCGCGAAATGCAGCCACAGCGTTCTGTAACTCTTTGTCCACCGGCTCTTTGATCGGTCCTAACGTTAGGACGTCTCGATGGAAATTGAAATACCCGTCACCCAGTGGAGCGCAGACTTTTGACGCACGTTGATTGCGACGTAGTTGAGAACCGCTGAAAAAACGTCCGTTGCTCTGTTTATCACCATCGGAGACTTAGTTTCTGCTTCCGAAAGCGTGTTGACAGTTTGTAGAAGCTCCAACTGTTGCGAAATATAATCCAATTTCTTTTCAAATTCCAGTCGTTGGGAAATTTTCTGTTCTCCAGCCTCGATAAGATAATGAAGTCCGTTAATTAATGGATCAAATGGACTTGGGAGCTAATCCAGGGTTAGAATGACCAAAGCAATCAGTACCAGAGAATGTTGTTTCGCAACAATTAGAAGGACTTTCGCAAAAGGACTCGTCGCAATAAATACTGATTTCATCACTTGTTTGACTTTATTCCATCCTTGAGGATTCTTTCCTTCAAGTGTCTGTGCATCCAATGTTTCACCGATAGCGTTTTGAAGTTGCGCTACACTATCCGCTTCCAGTGCATTCTTACAAGAGAACTTTGAGGCGTTGAAATTTCTCCAGGATCCACGGGCTTCTGTTATGGCCCTCTCAAGGCCCTCTAAAGTGGTTTGATAGCGTTGTATTGTCTGCTGACGGTCTCTTGTGACCCCACGGGTTGGCGTCGAGTTAGAGGCAGGCGGAGACTGTTCGACAATTGGAATCGTTGACGAGCCCATTTGAGTCAACTGACTGTCTTCTGAGAAGGTCTCTGGCGAGGCGAAGCCTAGGTTCATCCAATAGAGATAAGTCCTGCAATCAGTTTACGAGACAACTATAATGAAACGAACTGCGAAGAATTTGATAAGGTCATTTCCATGGCAGATGCGGACGACGTGGCAACGGTAATGGTGCCCTGACTGGGGTCTTCTAGAGCTTGAACTCTCTGCTGCACATCTCCGATGACAGGATTGTCTCCCGTTGGCGCTTCTGGAGTTAAGCTCCCACTGGTACTCTGTACGACTTGGTGGTCTCGGAAACTAGACTGAAGCGGCCTAACCACCCTTTGGCCCAGATTTCTGAGCCAATCTCGCTTTCTAACTCGGTCCGACATTGCAGCGTTTGTGATCCTTCACGATGTGTGCCGAAGGAAAGTGGGTGAAATGGATTCTATGCAGCTTCGTTAAGGCAGCCACTACAGCGCAATAGAGTTTCCAACCTAATGAATTGGGTTTGCACCCCCACGAAAATTTAGTTCCGTCCGAAAACCCAATTTCCCGCATTCGGAATTGAATTGGGCCTTCACGGAAAACCGACAGTCCGAAGGTCGCTGGCTCATTCACCTTCCAATCACGCAACACCTTGCGACACATGATGGCATACTTTCTCAGGATTGGTGAACTTTAAAATCAGACAGCGACGCTGATCAAACGACTACGGTTGGTCCGACCACCGGCCACAGCGTCTGTTGCAACCCCAGGATCGGCCGTCTTTTATATAACGCATCACAATTCGGTTCTTGCCGTCGCCATGGACCCTCGCCGTAGCTCTATTCCTTTGCAGGCGATGTGAAAAATGTCGATAACGAAGTACCCGTCCTCCGTTCGGAAATCGATTCATTAGCACTAGTCTTCAATGAGATGAAAATCACCTTTGATGGTAAAGGTGGCCTTGCCTCACAGACCGGGGACGAGGAACACTATTGGAAAACGGTAAAGCGTACCATCGACGACTGCCAAAACAATCGGCAATCTTGACTCGATTTTGGACCAAGTAAAGGAGGATCGACAAGTTTTGCGACGGGTAAGGATGAACGTGAGTTTGAAATTGAAGTCTTCGGAAATCGCGTCGTTGAGCAGAGAAATTGGCGCTTATCAACGGACACTGCAAGTCTCTCTTGTAATAATAACGATGTACCCTTCTGCACTTTACTATGTATGTAGCAGTGACTGACGGTTTGCAGTTACTCGATTGATACCGTCAAAGCGGCCGCAGAAACTGCCAACGACAGCTTTCGTACCGATCTCGACACCGTGAAACGGGAGATTCAACAAGTTTTAGCTATAGTCACCCGGCTCAACTCAGGGCAAGAAGTCACCCCGACGACAATGAGGCGTTCAATAACATGGAGGATAGCGCCCGGTCTGCGGACATTTTGGTCTCTGACACGATGACAACGATCGCATCTACGATTCGGTCCGAAAAGGGATCTCACAAAAGCTTGAAAATCTTTCGTGAGTTCATTATCTTGACACCAACGTGGTTTAGGGTTGGTCTGGCTCGTTAGAATTTTCGTTTTCACTTATAACTCCGCTGAATTAACGTCCCCCTCTTCACGAGATGCAAGACGCCAACCGTGAGGTAATGAGCAATAATATGAGCAATAATTGTGATGAAGTTTCATTAGCACGATCCCCACGACATGTCGGCGGCTCTTCCTCTTTTCCTCATCAAAGTCCTCATTCCGTTTTCAATCTTCTTATCGACCTCAAAGAAAAGTTAGACACAATGGACCCCTCGTCACTGACGGTTCAGGACCTACTTCTTCAGCTCCAGGAGAAAATGCCATATCATCTCCCCTTGAGAATAGTCTCGGGACCGCCTTTTAACTGGCCTGGTGCGTTGTTACGTGTCGATCGACATCTCAAAACTACGTTTGAAGATGCTCTCGAGAACCTGGGATTACCGTTTTCACCAAGCGAGGAATCTTTCCTTAGGAGTCTGATACAGCATCCCTGTGGCTGGTCTGCTACTCCCTCACAGCATCAAAATGCGAGTGGTTTCCGCTACATCAACAAGCTCTTTCCACAACTGCACAACTCTCTCGAGCCGGTTTTGGACAATGGAACATGGCCAGAAGATGCTCCTTATATCCCCTGTGGACGGGAACCCGGGCCACCTATATTTGCCCTCCTCATTTCCAAATCCTCTTCGATATCACGGTACTACCTGTTGTTCGATTATGATCTGTTCCGCGCGGGAAATACTCTGGAGGAAGTATTTTTCGGAATGCGCGATTTCCGATATTATGGGTCATGCAAAAAATATGGCTTTGTACCATGGGAGGCAGAAGATCCATGCTCGGATTACGGTAATATTGAAGCATATTTTCCTCATTATGTTCATCATCCGCGACATGGCATCTGGTGTCTGGCATGGGAGATTCCAGAACCACCCGATAAAATACCAACAAATGGAATGGATTTTCCCAAACGAACACCAGTTTGCAAATGATTCATTGGTTCCATGTCATTAACTGCGAATTTGCAGCTGGGTCCAATGGTAGTGATCTCGGGTGGTAAAGTTTTGCTTAAACAGATCTCCCATTTCATAGTTCATATGGGTCTATTTCTTCTATCTTCTATCGCAAACAGTCAACATGTTAGCCATGATTACTATCCGCAGCCAACTCCGACGATATTCAGTTCACACGTTAGGCTACCGCCACTATATTCCATCTGGATTAGCCTGAACAATCCACCCATCACAGCATCCGATAATTTGGGACATAGTATCTGCTGGCCTAGCGCACACGCATCTCGGGTGTCGCAGTAATTGCGATCGTATGGAGGAGAGTAATGAGAAGAAGAATTGGAGAGGAGTACATAACCTGTAATTTGTGTTTACGGTTGTGTATCTTTATATCAAGAGTTGATTGTCTGGATGCGTTTTTGTTACCAGCCCCTTGAGGATGTGCATTGCCCCGTTTGCTATGGACAAACAGGCTAGTTACTCAGCCTCTGATATTGCCAGTTCGGTTATTCCACCTATCAGCCATCTCCGTGCGTCCGAGCCCAGATCTTGGGTTCGCCTATGCCAACTTCAAAATGCAAGTCTCTTATCGCCTCCCGCTTCGGCCAAGCCTGCCAAGCTGAATGTCAAACGTTGCATCATTTTTGCACAGAGAGACGATTATTATCGTTCAGCACCCTTCATATGACATTCGGTGATAATTTTTGCACACATGCGTGATTGTTACGGTTTGGGCCATATCTTTCCTCTAACCTAATGATTTACATGCTTGGGCACAGCAACCTTCACCACTACATGATGCCTCACATTCTGGAAGGCAACACCCTTCATTGTGGACAGTCGTTGCCACACAAGTCGACCCACAGCAACGGTTTGGGAGTGGACAAAACGCCCCACCGGGACAAACAGTGCATTCCGTGTCCTTGTGAAGGCAAACAGTTCCACAGCATCCTGAGTCTGACGCTAAACAAAACGCCCCACCGGCGCAAACAGTGCATGGCGTGTTCAAAACAATGCAAGTGGATCCACAGCATTGGTAACCTGATTCGCAACACGACCCGTCTAAGACATCATTGGCACATGTCAACTACAGTAGATTGTACCTGTACCTGGACAAGGGCCGGCAGCGGCGTTAGGAGAGTTGCAGTCAACATAGGGCCCTATGGTTCTACCATTCAAGGATTTGTCGAGCGAAATAATGTGATCTAATGATTAATCTGGAAGGTTGCTGGAGAGGACCAATGGAAGCGCAGTGGCCTAGTTCAGCGAGGAGGAAAGCGAGATAGACTGGGAGAAGAGTCGAAAGAACTTGCATTTTCTGAGGTCGTTTTCGGAGTTCTGCATTGGTCTTATATAATTGATTCCTACCCCTCCCGCATGACCGAAGGTTCCGGTACTTCATCTGATATGTCGCACTTGCGAGAAGACGTTTCATATCACGTGAAGCTTGGCGAACGTGTAATGAATTATAACACGGCCTGACCAATACATCGAGCTTCTTCATTCAATAAGGGTCGTCCTTGTTTCCACGGTAAGGCAGTTGCGATCTGGGATCTGATGGCGATCGGAATTCGTCATGAGGCTATCACCACCCTCTTTCAATCCCGCCAGCCACTCTCGATTTAAGAGCACCAAAAGATTTCCGTGAGGTTTCAATCCAATTCCATTTGTGTAACCGCACTCCGCCTTTCCTCAACCTAAATTCACCGCACTATCTGACTTCCCAGGCCGCTCTATATTCACATCGAAAATGGGAAATTCGGAGCGTGTTTCTTGGACTTTGCTCAACTTTTGATCCGAAACAATGAATTACCTGAAAGACATCTACCTCGACGAAGAACGAAGCAGGATATTTATGGGGAATCTTGTCCTCAATCAAAGTTGCTTTGATTGGAACTGATTGATCTCATTCGAGAAAGAGAAGATTGCGATGTAAAACGGGTTCCAGAGGACAAGGAAAGTATAAAGTTGCGGAGATCGTTGATTCACCGAGAACCTATATTGGTGTACAATGGTCTCTCTTCGCCAAAGTGCAAGCGAAGCAGAGAAACAAGCGCTACAGGAAACACCAAGCTCAGGCCCCATACTGGAAACAGCAGTCGAGAGAGTCAAGGCTTCGCTCTGGATCGTGAGGATGAGCTTCGCAAAGGTGTCTGTTTTGGAAGCATCGACGCGGCGCTTTCACTTGCACAAAGGTCAAATCCTCGCTGGATATAGGTTGAGCCAATTTGAATTTCTTTCTATGAAATCCCCGAATGGAGACAACGAAAGACCAACGGGTTCGCCTTCTAAGCTTTTGTACTAATTCTTCAGCTGAAAATCCTACGGAAAGCCATACTGCAACACCGATTATAGAGGAACCAACGAACCCAATGATACTGATGAAAATTGCGCCACCATGAAGGAGTATCTGTGTACGAGTTCGGAGTAGTTCAGAGGACACAAGGATGAAAGAATTTACCCTGAGCCGGAAGAATAGTTTCAGATTAAACAGACTTGTACTTACATGACATGAGTTCAAGCTACACTCGAATGTTTGCAATCAGAATTACTCAAAAATTGTTGAAAAGCGCATTCACTGCGTCCTTCACCATGTCATCTGCTGCCGCTGTTGCCGCCGTCTCTGCGATCTTACTAAACGACGAACCCCGTTTGCTGGACTTTTTCGAACTTTCTTTACCTGTGTCCGGCTTCTGTTCACATTCCTTATAGAGAGGCAAAGACTCGACGAAGCCGAATGTTCGTCGGAATACTCCATCCCATTCACCGAGCGCCAGTGATTTTGCTTCATGAACCGCCGGAACGAGCTTTTTGAATGCGTCACGGTCTAGAAATTTCTGAGCGAATAGCGTCATGAACACCAAATTGGCAACTGTCGCGTACAAATCCTCGCGATCAACAAAGTGCTCCGACTGCGCCATGGCTTTATTCCATGTTTCGTCTTGGATTTTGTACATCCCATTTTCAACAAAGATCCGTGCAAGATACACCAGGACGCAGCTTTTACCGGAAACCCCTTCCATCATCGTGATCGCTTTGGCACTCTCGGTCATTGCCCATGCCTTTCCTTGTTCATCGACAGGTTCTCCTGTTACCATGTCGTCGACGCGGTCCGGAAGCCAGTTATACTTTTCCACAATGCGAATTGCCATCGCTCGCGCTTTCAGTTCTGTAGGTACGCCGTCGGCCTCGATTATATTCGAGAGATTCGTGAGGAGTGGTTCGATGGGAAGATACACCTTGGCACTCGAAAATGAGCTATCGCGAATGAAGGTAGAACATTCGATAAAGCGTAGGAGGAGAAACGCCAGATGCGGACTGTTGGAAATACACTCGGATGAGAAAATTTTATCAGGATGCGTTCGATACAGAAGTCCAGCAAGATGCCCCCAAAGGGTCAAAACGTAGCCATTATAATACATGACATCGGCCTTTGTTCTTTCCCAGTCCGCGATGTGCACCTAATCCGTCAACAAAGTTTGAATGGAGCAAACCTCGCCATCGCTTTGTGCGGTTTCTTGCGGAGTGTCCTTCAAGTTTGACTGCTCCAAAAGCGGCTTCCAGTGTCGGTTAACGTTTTCGACCACGAGCTTCCCAAATTCTCCTAGAGCGGCATAGCGTTCTGCTATATCGTTGAGGACCGCTTGGATTTCGACATAGTCGGGGCCGGCGTTCAGTGCGCGGTCTACTCTACTCGTGGCAAAATTAACGGCAAAGTAAAGATCATCGCGAAGTTCGAGAGACTTGGCCTGCGCACAGACATCGTTCCAGTCGTCCTTGGTTGGTAGTCCAAGGGGCCGTTTGACAGTCACAAGGGTGTTTTCGAATAGGGCGGTGTTCGAAAAACCATGGCGCTTGGCAAGTTGCATGGCCTCTCGCGCTTCGCGGAGACAGTCTTGCTTGACTTGATTGCTGGCAGGCATGTCATCCAAATCGAAGGCCTCATCCCACTTCCATTGGCACCTTTCAAGTACGCGAAGAGCCAATGCCCGAGCCTTGATTTCGGGGTCTACGTCGGGAGAACCAGAAATGAGAGTGAGAAGCATAAGGAGGTTTTCGATTTTAAAGGCGCTCTTCAGAGTTTTGGAGAGGCTGAGATTCGAAATCAGGATGCCGCATTCGATATCCCTCAAAAGCAAATGTGCCAAATGCGGGATGGTTAGAGAGGAATACAATTCGTCTTCGTCGTAGGAAGAGAAAAGATCTGAAAGGAATTGCCAGAGACTGATGATATCGCCCTTGTAGTAGAGAAGGTCGGCCCTAGCTCTGTCCCGGTCGGAAATCTCGATCTGAAACCGTCAGAGGCAAGAAATTGGAACACTACCTCGCGTTCAGAGGCGAGGGGAGTTTCACGCTTTGCGTGAATCTACTCTCAGCTTGGGATCTGTTAGGCGGGTTACAGCATGAGTGTCCTTCACACGATGCGAATGTGATTCCATGGAGGCGAAGTCTGGTAGAAGATAAAAGTCCAGAGAGATATATAAGGAGGTAGCAGAATAGATAAGGACCCTTTAATGGCGGTTGAATGGTCACGAGGGATGACCCCCACGTTGGTTGGACGAATGACTGAGGGGAGGGGTCCTTCGCTGAGCAACAAGGTTGAACTTAATTTCAAAGTTAAACCTTAACCAGTGGATCACCGCCTATATCACGCAACCGGTTGGGACTCATGCGAAAAGCGAAAAAGCGAAAGCGAAAAAGCGAAAAGCGTGAAAAGCGGAAATCTAGGATTCGCAAACGTCCACTCTTGGACTTCTGATTGCGGTTGGGAAAAGCCGTAGGAGCACAAAAGAGACATAAGATTGAAGATGGATGATATATACGAGAAATACTGGCCGCTACTACAGTCTACCTTGCAGGACCCTGCATCGGGTTGGTGGAGCGCTATTGAGCCTCTTCTGCTGCCTGGCCCGCCTCCACCACCAACAATGTACCCGCCCAAACCTTACATCCTTGGACATGGAGCTTTTTCACGGGTTTTACAGGTACTCGCTCCCGAAGCCAATAGTGATAACTCCTAGGTCTCTCTCCCTACACCGGAGGGGGAGCTCTTGTACGCTTTAAAAGTTATGCGCGAAAGCAACCCATGGATCGCTGAAGTTAGCAATATCGCTTTCATCCCAAAGCATATCAACATCGTCAAATATTATGGATGGTTTCAATTCCAAGGCTGTATCATAGTCGGGATGGAGTGGTGTGAAGGGAAATTGACGGAGTTCATCAGTAGACTGTACGGCAGTTACAATCCGCATCAACAACGATGTGCTCGCTGGGACATGGTGCAGAATATTTCGAGCGCCCTGCATGAGTGTCACTTAATCGGTATGATGCATCGCGACATAAAGCCAGAAAACAGTGATCCTCTCCATACAATCTAAGCTCATGTTAGTTTTGTACAAGTTGAACCCGGGCACCAATGAGCCGATCTTCAAACTCGGTGATTTTGGGATTGCAAGGCCGATCCCAAATTCCGGACAACTGGCGACAATGAATTCGGGGACTCCAGGATACATCGCTCCTGAAGTGTGGCGTGGTGAGCCTTACAATCAGCAAGCCGATATGTTCAGCCTTGGGGCGGTGATGAACAAATTTCGAACGCCAGCATACTCGAAATGGAGGACGCTCATGAGAGAGTTGGCACGGGATGAGTATTTGGCTCAACAACCACGACCATTTGCTTTCGAAGTCAGAGATCGGGCTCTGAATGCAAAGAATTCTTGCGAAGATTGAAGGAATAAGAGTACAAGAGGAGATTCACGTTTATCATTGTCCTGAAGCAGTTGGAGTCATGTATTGAGAATTGTTTGCAGATTACCCCTAGGTATATTCATCCCTTATGATAAACTCTGCGTCATATAATGCCCTTAATAGGCCAGCGCCGAGGTAATCAAGGTCGGCGCCGATAAAATTCTAGCTCAACTCTGAAAGAAAACGCCGGCACCAACCTGGCGCCAGGTTAGCCCCGAATCTCTGGTCGGAAAACCTCTCCACAAGAGCAGACATAAAAAGCGACCTTTGCAAGTCTATTAAGCTGAAGAGAGTCACTTTCGAGTACTCTTCCTCCCACATTGTTTCGTCTCTCAACTCTTGAGCACTTTGCAATTCGGGAGTGTCTCTTGCCAGTTGGGGAATTCGGTCCAGAACGGAAATGCAAGCTTCAAGCGTAGAACACACAAATTTGTTCCTGCTTGCCAATTAGTGGGACTCCGGAACATTTACTGTCCAAGGACAAATTTAAGGTTACCGCTTCTCCTGCCCTCTTCGTCTTCATTCTTACATTTGCGACATGTGTTCGCGCAGCATAATTGGGATGAAGCCCCCACCAAAATTCCGAATTCCGTTCGACCGATCCTATCCATTCGCCCTGCGATCTACATATATTCTGCCAGACAATCGCGGCCACTCCTGTTCGTTGATAGACATGCCGACACTCGAAATTGCGTTATTTCCGGTTGCTGCCACTTTCTGTTTTGGAAACTGATCGTCAGGTCAATCCCGTCCTATCTAGGGAGCAAATCGAAGAAGCATGGAGCAAGCCAGAACTTGAAGGAATTGTGAAAGAGTACTTTTCTCAGTGATCCGATTGACTTACTTGCAGGCAACCTGGTTTGCATGCCATCTACACTGGATCGGTCCCTACTCATCCCGGATTGTTTGCAATCGTCGTTGTTTGGGAATCTATCCATGCGCATCATAAATTTCAACATAGTTCCGCTTACGCCACCTTTTTAGCTGCGGCTGTCACGATCGTAGCTGGGCAAATCGACGTCAAACATTTTGAGATATCTGAGGATCGTGAAGGATTAAAGAGGGCATTGGAAGCCCCCATAACTGGAATGAGCGTTCTCCCAGTCAAAAAGGGAAAGGCCGCTGAGTTCCTCAGTTTTTATAACGACACTTATGCCAAGTACGTTGTTGGCGATACGTACAACGGAATGTGGTTTCACTATCCGTATGAGGACCCGTATTTTATCCCGTTTTTCGCAATTGATGTTTGTAGATTTGACTTCTACGCATTTTACGGATGGGAAAGTGAGCAGGCCCATTACGATAATATGAAGCAAGAGAAGCATAAGGGGTTCCACGAGTCTTTCGAGGATTGTATCGATGCCACAAGGGGATGCAAGGTTTATCACCTTGAGCTCAAAAAGGCATACGGACACTGGTAGCAACAGTACGTATTGATATAAATTATCTTAACATATCTAAGTTATCTGCTTCCCTTTTGCGAAATAAAATTTCCGCAGAAAGAGCGGGGTTCAGAGCTAGGCCTAAATACCAGTCTTTCGGTCTTTTCCCATCAGTTGATTTGAGATCATATCGCAAAAGGACAAAAATCAACATGAGTTTGATTAAGTATACCGCGAAAAACCGTCCGGGGCTAGAGTAAGAATTGGATGTCAAAGAGGCAACCATGCATGCTTCCCATGACTAAACATGAGGAAATCGACACTTGTTGAAGTTGAGTTGCATCCTATTTTCGCCTCCATTCGACTGAACCTGAATCCGTCGAACACGTCCGGATTTTGGTACAATTCTTCAGATTTGTGAATCGGTTCAACGATTGTAGTTAAAGTGGTTCCTGGATACACGGTAAGGCCGCTCGAAAATGTGTATGGCTTTAACACCAAACGTTGTGTTCCAGCTAGCAGTCAGATCTCAATAGTGAACCCTGAAACATACTTGCACCCGTCGGATGGAGACGAAAGGTTTCCTTGACGAAAGAATCGAGCTTCCGCATTTTCGAAATAGTTGATTTATTCCAACCATCGGTGGACAAGAGAGAAGTTATTTCTTCACGTAGAGGCTCGACGTATTCAGGGTAAGCTACCAGATTGTACAACATATGAAGAAAGTTCTGAAATTAGCTTCCCCAAAGATTGGAGGTACAATGGTTGTGCCCCGTACAGACCCCAGATTGAGCATCAAGATCCTCGAAGTAAGATAGTCCGTCTTCGCCTCATGTCCAGATGCTGACTCCATGAGCCACTGGATCAAGTCATCCTGAGAAGTTACCAAACTTACAAAGGCTACTTACTGGTTTCGGTTCGCTCTCGTCGGATTCTATTCGTTTGCGACGCTCTTCGATAAGCGGCGCTATATATTTGTAGGCCAGTTGTTCTCCCTTTCCCAAAGCGGGGAACAGTATCTTTACTGCAAGACTAGGATCAATATTCGTTAACAGAGAGCATACGCTTTAAGATACTTCGGAACAAATCGAAGTGCGACAGACGCTAAGCCTGCCATGGCTGCATGATTATCGAGAGTGTCCAGATACTCAGAATTATGGCCTGCTGTAAGCTCTTCTCCTCACCGGATGGAAGTGACTTACACAATGGCAAACCAACAAATAGGCGATGAACTAGTCTTTGAACGACGCGTGCCGCTTTCTTGTGTACCAAGATTGGCTTATATTCTAGGGTCAATTGCCGATGTGAAAGATTTGTACCGGTTGTCATGTCCTGCTCAAATTCAGCCGCAAACGCTTCATTCAATTCGTCCACTAGTGCCGGTGTGAAGGAAGATATTTTCCGAGTCAACTGATTTCGGATGATGCGAATGTGATAATCATCGCGGGGGTCGCCATGGAACAGGTAGTGTAACCCAAAGCCCTCGTTGAATGATTCACTAAAAGAGATATGATCTTCTGGTGCATCAAATAGCTCTTTAGCATGATCACGGTCGATTACAATCATCCCAGAATGGTAACCGAGGAGATTTATTCTGAAGAAACTTTTGGGAAACTTTCGATTAAATCTTATCTAAACTTTCGGTACCATTCTGTATCCCTTCGCGACGGCTTCTTGGCCTTGAGCCACAGATCGAAACTTGTCTGTCCATCGCTGAAAAAGAGTGGACTCTGACACGTATACTCGAGGAACATGGACATCCCAGTGGAGTGCGTCGATCCATCGAAATATCACGCGGAAGATAATGATAAGGGTGATAGTAAATAAGAGCGGGCGATCCCAGATATAGCCCAGAGTATCGTCGATAACAAGTACTTGTGTAACGTGGTTGTTCATTGCCATACTTTGTTCTCCAATTTGAGCTCTTAAATAACGTTTATACTAAGGAAATTCCGTTTGGCCGGCAAACATCTGATGGTACATATCACATGTAACCGAGCCAAGATTGGGGATGATACAAAGTCTGCATAATATAAGCTGAAACTACATTCAATCCAGGATGCGGCATGGACAAAGGGGATACCCTACAGATAAAAATAATGGGACCATCCCTTTATTCCCATCTGGCCAAAAGCAAATTGAATTCATGTCATCTCAATTGACAATGGCAGGTGACGTCCAGTCCGTAGAAAGGCCACTTCAGGAGGCACAATCATCTTCAACACCATGGAAAGCAGAATCTGCTGTCGCTGATCACGAGGAAATCCCAGGAGATTCAAGTTCCTCGGAAAGCAATGGAGAACCAAATGTATCTGACGTGTCGAAAGAGAAAATTACGGTCGATATACCGTCGCGAATCCCCGATACCGGTATAAAGAACAAGCTCCGATTCATACTCATTATCATTTCAATGTCATTGTCGATATTTCTAGTGGCCGTAGACCGCGGGATTGTGGCAGTTGCAATGTATGTTCATTTCTCTATGGCGCTAAGTCAGTTTAGTCCTACTATAACCGATGAATTTCGTTCCCTTACAGATGTTGGTTGGTATGGATCAGCCTACCTTCTGGCAGCAACAGCATTTCAACCTACCTGGGGAAAGGCATATCAGATGTTCCCCTTGAAGCGGGTGTTTGTGTTCGTCATGGCAATCTTCCTACTTGGATCGATCCTCTCCGCTACTGCCCTCAACAGTGCAATATTTATCCTGGGAAGGGCGGTCGCAGGGATGGGATCCGGTGGGATATTCTTAGCTAACCTCACAATCATTGCAATCAGAATTCCTCTACATCGCCGCCCAGCATATACATCGGGGCTCACGAGTATATTCGCCGTAATTGCCCTTCTCACCTCGCTTATGACAGATTGCTAGCCTTGTTGGGCCTCTACTTGGCGGAGTCCTTACAGATAAAGTAAGCTGGCGATGGTGCTTCTATATAAACATTCCCATTATTACTTTCTCCGTCGGCATCATCATCTTTCTCCTGGACGTGCCAAACATTGCACCGACAGGGAGAACAATCCTAGATCGACTGAAGGATCTCGACTATATTGGACCCTTTCTCTACATCCCGGGAATCGTTTTATTACTCCTGGCAGCAACAGAGTATCCTTGGAACCATGGAAATGATGGACATATAATTGGTTTATTCGCTGCAGGCGGAGCACTCATCGCACTTTGGATATACTCTCAATACCGCTTGGGGGAAAGAGCGACTATCCCGTTACGCATTCTAACCCAAAGGACGGTATTCTGGGGTTCCGCATTCGCCTTCTTCGTCGGTGCGACTGCCTTCATTTTGCTGTACTACATCCCGCTCTACTTTCAAGGCGCCCGAGGAACCAGTGCAACAACATCTGCCATTGACTTGGCCCCTTTGGTCATAAGCTTCGTCGTATTCTCTGTTACATCTGGGGTTCTTGTAACAAAGCTTGGATATTACGTTCCGTTCATGATCGGCGGCGCCGCACTGATTTCAGTATCATCAGGACTTCTTTCAACTCTTGGAGTAACGACGTCGCCCGGTATTTGGATCGGGTTCCAAATAATGTCAGGAGCAGGCTTAGGGATTAGTACGCAAGCATCTCCTTGGGATTTTCAAATCTGACGTCAGATGCCCATGCTTGCTGTTCAATCCGTTGTTCAACCCTGTGACATTCCAACGGCGAGTGTCGTATATCTCGTATTTCAACAATTAGGTCCTTCTATTTTCATTGCGGTTGCGCAAACCGTTTGGTTAAATAGCATGCTGCCGCGCCTGACAACACTTGCCCCAACCATATCCGAGGCCGAACTGTTAGGTGTAGGCGCGACGGGATTTCGAGCTTTAGTCTCGGCCTCGGCGCTGCCCAGTGTATTGGAGGAATACGCAAGCAGTTTAGGTAAAGTATTTATTATGAGTGCCATTTTGGCAGCGGTAGCATCGGTCTCTGCATTAGGTGTTGAGTGGAAGAATATCAAGAAGGTCAAAGTTGCAAATCGGACAAATGAAGTGGAGGATAAAGGAAGACTAGACGAACCAACGACGTTACACTTGGAAGGGCAATGAATTGATATTAACTTGGAAAGTAAACACGGACGGAGATGTCGTGCTAGTATCTTTGATCTGCGAACTAGTTCCAATCTCAATGAATAGCTTGAACCGATGCATTAAAACGGCTACTATCGCATCCAGTAAAGGACAAGATGTTCAAAGAATGTCAATGGACAACTTGTTAAAACTAGGAACGTGTAAAGACATGAATTTTCAAATGTTTCACTCGTGCTTGACATGCGTTTGAAGGGAGCCGACATCTGATGCATAAGAGATAACCCTTCGATTATGACGTTCAGATAGGAGAACCGGAAACCGACGTAACGACGGTTCCCCCACCGATGGAAGGTATCTCGATCCTCAGGATACAAGTGGTCACTATTTCTAGCCATGTAATATGCATGTACTCTGTGAAACAAACACCATGATGGTCGTGCATCGATCGGCTACTCAGACGTGTTGATTGCTCGGGCCGGAAACCCCGACGAAGTGGGATGGTCAGGTTGATTGACAGCGTATCTATATTTCGTCTGGATGACGAATCGGCATGTGAAACTTGACGTCATGTATCCTGCACGTTGATGGATCATGTGGGTTAATGCGAATGCGACTCTTTACAACACGTCTTCTTGGTCCGAAGACTTTGGGTCTCTCTTTCTCACACAACAAACTGATACCGCCTCCCCAGTAGTCGCGCACTTGAGCCAAGGGGGTCTCTATTTTCAATGTGGCACGAACTCCCTCAAGTTCTGCTCTTGGGATTTATCTTGTGGGTTGTCATAGCTCTGCTTTGGTCCCTACAAAATGCGTCTACGGTATCCTCCGGCCACCGAACATCGTGTTTGACACAGATATACCTTCCTCGCGTTTATGTTGCCGAATCGTCGTGGTTGTCTCGTTTCACCGATAAATTTCGGTTTCTCTTGCGTGGCCACGAGGCCGTCGCAAAAGGGTACAAATTGGTATTGTCATAAGTAGTTCGGTGATAACAAAAGTTCCCAAACAGTTTGTTTCGAATGGAGCTATTTGGTCACGGATCACTGGTTGCGGTGGATCGAGCACATATGGACGAATTCCTTGCAGCGACTGAAAGCCAAATCTCATTTCAAGAGGGATTTGATAGCTTCAGTTTGTACCTCATGTTCTTGGGTGACACACGCAATTCATATCACAATTCTGTGATTCGAAAAATGGCTCAAAATCTTGCAACGTCAGAGTTATCCGAGGAACTTACAGAGGCGTTTATGGATGAAATGGAACCCCTAGTCGGAGAAGGTATGTTCCAAGCTCATTAGCAACTGAGTAAGATTATAAACCAATCGTTGTGTTTCAGGTAGTTTTACGGATCATGGCTAGAGTCGTTCATAGGCAATTTGTTGGATTACCACTGTGTAAATTCTTGGCATAACGAAACTGATAGTAGGCCGGGATCCAGAGTATCTCGACGCAGTTATTAAACATTCAACATCTGCAGGATTGGCAAGTGTTGTTCTTCGCTATGTCCCTGAGGTACTGAAGAGGTTTGCATGTCAACCTGCGTTTATTGACTGAAGACCTATCTTGCGATTATGTTTTCGGGACATCCCAAGAAGTGAGAAAATCGTTTACCAACATCTGGCTCCTATTATTGAAGAGCGAAGAAGAATGATGAAACACCAAGGAGATAATTACAAAAAGCCTGTAAAACACGTCTGGTATTTTTGATTGACAGTAGTCCGATGTTATCCAGTGGCTCATTGATTCCGCTACCGGTCTTGAATCACAAACCGAGTATCTCATCTCACGCATACTGATGTTGAACACTGCATCTCTCTTGACAACCGCTCTCGTTCGCGTTGCTTCAGCGATTCATCTGATAGTAGGGAGTTCTCCACGTAATTTATGACCTCGCAGACAACACGCAGGACATCCATTCTCTTCGCGAAGAGTTGACTCCTCTCGTTTCGAAGGAGGGTGGATGGAGCAAGGAAAACCTCTCGAAAATGTGGAAATTGGATTCTTTTGTCAAAGAGTCATTTCGCCATCACCCTCTAGGATCAAGTGTGTTCCTGTTTTACTTCTTTCTCATGTTAGTCGTAATGTTGCGGAAGGTGATGAATCCTTTTACGTTCTCGAACGGTGTAACAGTTCCCAAAGGTACTACAATCACGGCTCCAATCGGCGCAATACACATGGACAACGACCTTTATCCAAACGCAGAAACGTTTGATGGACTTCGATTCAGCAAACTGCGACAGCAGTCGGACAGTGCTAAGTTGCACGCGGCTAATACCAGCAACGAGTTTCTTTACTTTAGCCACGGGAAACATGGATGGTACCTCCAAAACCTTTAACTGAGGTCTAAAAGTTATAAGTCCCGGGAGGTTTTTCGCAGTTGACTTGATAAAAATGATATCGGGTTTAACGCTGTTACGGTATGATATCAAAACTCCATCTGGAAAAAGGCCCGTAGATACAATTTTCCAGCTTGCGCGGTATCCAGATCTTGGCGCAACGATATCAATCAGGAAGAGGGAACGAGAACATGTAACATGTTTGGGAGGAGGCAATATGAGAGAATCGTATCACTAAAAGAAATGTAGTGCATTAGGTATAGTAAGTCATCTTTGTTCGATTAAAATGCCGGAATCTAGCAACCAAAGATTCTAACTATAGCAACTGAGAAACCACCGGCATCAGACAGGAGAAATTCTAAAGACCAGATAAATAAATTTAAGAGCAAAATGAGGAAACACGAGTTAATCTACATGTACCAACTGTCTCCTTTTGAACAGAATCTTAGCAGAGAAATCTGGAAACGGTCTTGATTGATACTCCCAATTGACAGGCCTGACACCTTTCTCAGTTTTGATATCGTACCGGAGGAGGATTAACGACATGACCACTTTAAGGGTATTCACTGCATAGAACCTTCCGGGACTAGCATTAACCGAAGTCACGACACGAAGTAGTTACCATGCATGCTTTCCGTGACCGAATTGAAGGAATTCGTAGCTGGTATTCGTTGAGTAAAGTTTCGCGCTATCTCCAATTTCGTCCCGCATGCGACTGAAACGGAATCCGTCAAATTCATGAGCGTTTCGATAAAGAGTTTCATCCATATGGAGTGCAGCAATATTAGTTCCAACAATTTCGCCGGGTTCAACAGTAACTCCATTGGAAAACCTGAAAGGCTTCATTACCTTGCGGCCCGTTCCGACTGATATCGTCAGAGAATTTTTGAAGTGGAAGTACAGGCACTGCAATGCACCCGAAACGATTCTTTAATAACGGAGTCGAGTTTGTACAATTTAGCCATAGTCTTCGATTCCCATCCGTCAGAGAGCACTACTGATTCGATCTCTTCCCGAAGGGGTTCGATGTATTCTGGATGTGATGCAATGTCAAACAACAGATGAGTGATGCCCTTGAGTTAGCCCAAGAAAGGGGAAAGGAAAACAATTGTAGTTGTGTGTAACGCAGCAAAGTTGATTAAGAGCATACGAGACACAATGTTTTCGGTCTCTCTTTCGATTCCCCGAGCGGAGTCTAGAAGCCATTGGATCATATCATTCTAAAGTCAATACAGAACCGCGGAGAACTTACAGGCTTTTCATAGTCGCTTCCTTTTTCCTTCATCTGTCTTTTTCTTTCGTCGATAACTGGTTTCAAATGCGCTACAATTCCGGCCTCAGATCTTCTTACAATCAGAGGTCCGAACCACCTAGACCAGCATGAGTTTTGTGCAATCGATGAAATTACCCTCTAACGGCTTCCGGTAGGAGGCGTAAAAGTTGGGTAGCGATGGCAACATCTTTACCATGCTGGTCAACGCAACCAAGGTAGTCTTTATTTCGACACAGGGGTAATCCAACCAGCACTCGATGGGTCTCCCGAGATATAATCTTGCACAACATTGGGAAAGCCACTATTGGTGTCCAATCTATCTGTAAATCTCTGTCAAAGAGAAGGGTTCTACCGGCACACACGAGAACGCCAAGCGTTTCGTCCATCGCCACCATTACTTCTTCGACAATATAAGAGGTTATTGCGGGTATTGCACGATTCAAATCGTATCGAATAGCATTGGTGTGAGTCTCATTGAAGATATCTGCTCGAAAGACGCATCGAAAATCGAAATCCTCCAGGGTGGCCCGCATGAAATGTAATTCGTTATCCTGAGCACGGAACAAATCATCATAGGAGTCTCTATCGACGATGATCATACCAGCATGACCAAATGACTTGATGCGGAAGAATTGTCTTGGGAACTTGATCTCAGAACTATATTTCAAGAGGACTTGCCTTTTTGTAAGCAGCATATGCAACATCCCGCGAGCGGGTTATAAACCGGAGGGGATCAATCAATCTGTGGAAAATTGTTGCATCGGAAACAAAGGCTCTGGGGAAAGATAGCAATAAATCAGTCATCTGCAGCAACTTGTCTGCTTACCTTGCTGCTTCTTTTCCTTGAACTCAGCGAGGACAACACAACAATAATGAAAAGCAAGGACAGGGACAAAAGCACAGAAAGCGTCATGGTCGTGAGTCTGAATGTCCATGGATGATCCTGCGGACTTATAAGATGCCATCGCAGGCCGCCGATCTGATGGCCGCGATGATCCTTGCATATCACGGTGGAGTTTGATAGCAAAGCAGCGCATATTGACCGACATGAACCCTTGCCTGTTTCAGAACGTCATTAGATCACTTCTTTCCGTTGTCCCTCATCAAAGTCAAACGTGAAGAGATAAGCCAATTCTGGCTATTGTCACTCTACCCCTGCATATATATACTAGCCGCCTCGGCGCAGCCCGAGGCCCTTGCCGCCTGTCCGGACTGAGAATTGTGCCACATGGGGGCATGGAATTCACACATGTTCTCAGGCTTTAACGCTAAATGTCAATAATAGAAGTAATATGAATGTGCATGGCATATCAGCGACCGCTACGTCATTTAATGAAGGTTAAGACAGGATCATGTGAAAATCCCGCGCGTCCGACTTCCCAGATCTGAAAAAGGAAATGGATTCGCAGCCGAAGGACGGGGACAGTGGCCAACGACAACACAACTTGAAGCTATTCGGTTTTAGATCCTGAATGGTCTCATCTTCAGTTTCACCGGTGCATGCATGGCCAGATCTGGCTAAAACAGTGACCCGTAGTTCTATATACTTCCGACTTCCACTGACTCAGTCCTACTACTGTCCGGTCTGGACCGGAGCATCCGATCCAAAGGGTGCACGCAATTTGCGGCTATAATTATGTTGGGCTGATGATCCCTGGCATAACAAGTGCAGAATTATAAACTTTTTCTCTCGTGTGGTTGCACAATGCGTTGATTGGTTGCCGTTGGCCGCTGTTCCAAAGGCTAATGCGGGAAATTCGGTTTTCGGACGGAACTGAATTTTCGTGGGGGTGGAAACCCAATTCAGTGGAAATACACAGTTTTGGTCATGCGACCATATTTCCGTCCCCGTTCAGGGTCAATTGAATTGAGCCTGAACCGGACCGGAAAGACAGTCCATGACTGAAAGTTTATTTTCCCCCAGCCGAAAATTGACCTGACTTCGCTTCGGAACCTAAAGCGCAACAGGCGCAACCACCAAACCACATGACCCACACGATCGAGGAAGATGGCACCAATCAGCATTGAGGAAGCTATCTAGGTTGCTTCTTGCCTGGGGGCTATCGCATTTTCCTTGGCAATGAAAGCGGGAATATTGGTAACCAGACAGTCCCCCCCGCGCGCCCAAAACCCTGCCCGCGGGAAATCGGCGGTTATCATCCACACACAACGGTCTTCAACACACAATTTCGTCGACATTGCGCAATTGATCATGTCTGCATACGAGGTTGCCGGCATCGTACTCGGCGTATTGCCCATCATCATCGGAGGCCTTCAGCAATACCCGAAATCAATCACGGCCACATTCCTCGGAGCCGAACACGAGCCCAGATACCTTTCTGGTCGCTTACCGCTTCGCAATGCTGAACCTCCTTGTCCAAAGCAATGCGGAGCTCACTTTCGACGAATGGGAAATTGTCAGAGGCTCCAAGGATTACAAAGCATCGAGCTCCTTCGACTTTTGGATACATGTAATGCAGACGAACCGTAGCATTGCCGAGACGATCACGACGATGGGGTTAAATGCTGAGCTGGATACGATTGCCACCCTCCTCGGCGAGTTGGTGACTGATACTGCCATTACCTCCACCGTCGGAACCGATGTATTGATGAAAATTATCAAAGAGAACGAAACCAAACCCAGCGCGCTTTTCCCAGTCAAAGGCTTTGCGGAACGATTTAAATTTGCGCGAAGTAGGCATAGACGACGCAAGATTCTTGAGGAATTGGAAAATCATCTCGACTCGATCGTATTACTCACCCGCGTTCCCCATACCTCTTCGATCGATGCAGCAAGTATTGTGGCCCCTGCAATTTCTCTGTTGTATCAGAGCGGCAAAATCAATCGTGCGTTGTCACACCGGAAATCTTTTGACACTAAACATACGACGTATCAGATCCAGAAGTTGGAAGATACTCTAAGGGCCTTGACGAAACTCGTTCAGGAGAACCCTACTCTATATTATACCTGTAATTGCACCCTAATATATATAATACCTGTAATACACCCCTGTGTTACAAAATAATACTAGTGATTTTGGTGGCGCTGGTGGCGCCGAATGTGTGGTGGCGCCCAGCGCCACCATTTGTTAGTGTAATACAGGGAG
>Ga0335075_10002314_pt1 | contig 30766 bp, 22 predicted proteins | sample Lox_Sample_24_FD_206723 | JGI IMG/M metagenome (GOLD analysis project Ga0335075, IMG submission 206723) | Soil microbial communities from Loxahatchee National Wildlife Refuge, Florida, United States - Lox_Sample_2.4 | ecosystem: Environmental > Terrestrial > Soil > Wetlands | place: USA...
CGCGTATTCGACGTCAGTCCCGGCTTGAACGTTACCATATCAGGCATGACCATTGATGGCGGCGACCCAACTGGGTCTTTCCCGGCGAACTCGGGCGGGGGCATCCTCAACGACCTTGCGACATTGACCGTCAGCAATTGTGTTATAGGTCCGAACGGCGCTACCTTCGGCGGGGGCATTTACAATTACGGGGAGGATGGGACCGCGAGCCTGATGTTGATAAACAGCACTTTGAGCAATAACCATTCGGTGTCCAATAATCAAGGCTGGGGAGCAGGGATTTACAACGACAGCGAGGATAATGGGAACGCGACGGTGACGATCTCCAATTGCACTCTCACCAGCAATACTAACAACAGTTACGGCGGTGGCGTCTATAACGACGGCTATGGAGGGACCGCAAATTTGACGATCGGCTACAGCACCATCAGCAACAACGCCGCCGGGTACCAACCGTTCGATTCCGAGGGGGGAGCGATCTGCAACTTCTCTGAAGAGGGGAGGGCAACCGTGACGATCAATTCGAGCACGCTGCAATCGAATGAAGCTACGTTTGGCGGAGCCATCTATAATGACGCCCTCGATTCGGGCAGCGCATCAATCAACGTCACCAACAGCACCTTTGGCTTCAATCAGGCCGACAGCGGTGGCGGCGCCATTTTCAATTATGCCGAATTTGCCGGCGCTTCCATATCTTTGAATCTTTGCACCTTCAACGGCAACTACGCCACTAACAACGGCACCTGCATTGCCAACGAGGACGGTCAGAGCGCCAGCGCACTGGTGACGATTGGCAACAGCATTGTGAGCGGGGACCAGACAAACGCAAACCTTTACAACTCTATAGGCACATTCACCTCTGAGGGTTACAATTTGTGCAGCGATAGCGGCAGCGGGCTGCTCAATGCCGCGGGAGACCAAACTAACACTGATCCAATGCTCGGCCCGCTCCAAAACAACGGCGGCCCTACCTTGACTTATGCATTGCTTCCGGGCAGTCCCGCCATCAATGCGGGCAACCCGGCGTTCACGCCGCCCCCTGATTACGACCAACGCGGACCAGGTTATCCGCGCCTGGTGAACGGACGTCTTGACATCGGCGCGGTCGAGCAGCAGGTTGCTCCTCCCATGTTGGGCATCCTGGAAACGACGTCGCCGAACGTCGTGCTGTATTGGCCGCAGAGTTACAGCAATTTCACGCTTCAAACGGCATCGGCGCTGACTACGGCCAGTTGGACCTTGGTTACAAATACGCCAGTTGCCGGCCCCGGCGGACAGCTTTATGTGACCAACAACGCTTCGGGGCCATCCCAATTTTTTCGGCTGATAAGCCAATGAACTACTCGCGCCAACGGCCAAAGCCGTAAGAGGGTGGCCTAGTCAAACGGGCACCGCCCGCAGACATGCAAACAAACGGGCCGCTTCCTGGCCCGCCAATTTCCCCCATGTCTCAATCCAGCGGCATCATCGCTATTGAACCCGTCTTGCGGCGAGCAAACCCTTGTAAATAAAGGCGATAAATTTGGAGGCGGAGGTCGGAATCGAACAGCGGACTCTGCGGCTTTAATATACCGAGCCCAAGTACGATTGCGGGTTAACACAACATCAAACATCGAAATCCCGTTGAGCAATCCAGTGGCTGCAACGAACCATTTTCGTGAAAAAACGGCTCAAGTGTTACGGCATTTCGAGGCGATAGAAAACTGCGCTGGCGCCGGGCAAGGTGACCTTCAAGCTGTTCGTGATGCCGATGACGGTGGGTTTAGTGGATATTTTGCCCCAGGTCCCGGTTAGACTTTTGTTCGTGTATAATGCGTAACCGCTCCAGTTGGTCGTCCACATGAAAGTCATGCTGCTTCCGGACCTGGAGGTCCAAAGGGTGGGATAGTCCAGGATATGGATTAAATGCCATACGTAACTCGTCCCATTAAAATAATCAGCGTCAACATCGAGGGCAGAGGCAGCATGGCACGTGAACATGTTATTGCCCATATAAAGGGTGACGTGATCAATGTCTCCAATGTTCGTGTCGCCGGTTCCCCAATACCACCCGACGACGTCGCCCGGCTCCATTTGGCTCAAGGAGGAAACCTGCACGGCATAGCCCGAATCGAGAAGGTCGTTTTGAACGATTGTGGGCGCCGCCGGGTCGCCATAGGTTGGCGGATCATATGTCGGAACAGGAATGCCGCCACCCCTTACATAAGGTCCCTTGCCAATGCAATAGGAGACAAAATGGGCGCAATCATCGCCGATTCCATCGTCTTCACCGCTCACGTCCACCGGAACCCCTATGAACGAGTCGGCGTTGGTTGTAAGGTAGCAACAACCTTCGTACCAGAAATAGCCATCGGGGCAAAAGTACTGAACGTAGTTGTTCGCGAAAGAAACTGCCCGGCAGCGGTCATACACATTGGTGTTTCCAGTGTCCGGGACATTGACCTGTATGGTCACGACCGGGCCGAAAAAGTTGGTGCCATTGAGTTGAAAGCTATCGGTGTAGGAGCCGGCTGCTTCGGGTGCGATAAAATCAATGCTAAAAGTGGCCGTTTTTCCCGGGGCGACATCTTTCCCGCTGCCGATGATGGACGATATCGTGAGCCAGCCGTTATTGGTAAAAGTCTGAATGAGGCCGAGACTGTCCAGGCCAATTAGATTCAAGGTGTATCCGGAAGCGGTCGGAGTCCAGGTGGTGGTCCCGTTATTCGTAAACGTCCAGGTTTGTGCATAGATGCTTCTGGGCGTTACCCATGTCCCGTTCGTGACGGATTGATATAGCAATGCAGCGCTGTCCCCGGCGAAGGCGCGGCTGGCGCCTAAAAACATTCCCACCATAGAAAAGACGACAAAGTGGCTGTAAAACCTGCGGAAGATGATGGCGTTGAGGTTCATGTGCTCTAACAGAGATTAAACGATTTTCGAGCAATCATCAAACCATAACCATTAGCACAACATCAAAATCCCGTAGAGCAACCTCTCGCATGGCACTGAAATTTAATTACCCCTAAATTTCGCCTCAATCAAATTGAGCTTTTTTGCCAAAAAAGCGCTCGTCCTTCGTTTAGCAGAATCTCCGGATTTCCCAACAAAAGCACATCATTTTACCCCCTTAACATCCAAATTTAGCCTTTCGTTAAGTGAAGTTTAGCCCGCAAAACCATAGCACATCCATTTTTACTAAACTTCGGCCTTTGGACACAGGAATCGCTTACCGAGCCGAAGCCAGGGTCCTCTGCTTCCATCTTCCATCTCCCATCTTCTATCTTCGCCCCGCCCTCCCTTGCCGTTTCCTCAAATTCTTCAATTTCCCCAATAAAACGCGATTTTCAGCCTCGTTTCCCCGTTTACTTCCCTAGGCCCAAAAAATGTGTCACCTGGCGCTGGTAGGGCGGACGTGCCCGTCCGCTTGGCACGCGCCCTTGGCGCGGGTCAAGCGTTCGATGTTCGATGTTCAATCAATCTTCCATCTCCCATCATCGCCGCGTACTGGGCGTCAAATATCCGAATTCGCTTCGTTCCACCTCTGCGCAGCCATCGGGCGATAATACTCCCTCTCCACGCGGGAGAGAGCCGGGGTGAGAATTCGCCCAAGGAAAACTTCGCGCATTGAACCCCTGAACCTGGATAATTGTTCGCTGTGTCAAACCATCGGACGATGATTCTCCCTCTCCCAGCGGGAGCCCAGCGGGAGAGGGCTGGGGTGAGGGAGAATCGTTCGAATGAGAATGTTGCGGTTCATGAGGAGGGAGAACCGTTCGATGTTGCCCAAGCCCCGGGACGTCTATCTTCTTCCCCTCGGCGCAGGTGCGGTCGGAAACAGCATGGCTGGAAAAAATAAACCAGCAAACCCTGGAAACAAATAAAGCGTTGCCATGGCATTATCCACCGGAACCAATTCCGCAAGCAAATCCAGGATTAGACGGGTGCCGGTCACTGTGCAATCCGCACGATGACAAGCACATACAGCGGACTAAATGGGTGTTTTCACCCATTGACATTTTTTACTTTCTATGGTGACTTGGACGCGAAGAGTTGAGCCGAAGAATCAGAAGACGGTAACGTGACTCTGGTCCTTGGTCTCACCGAAAAACAAAATCAGAAAATCTTTGGAAATATCTGCCGCTGACGCATGAAAAGAGCTTTATCCATTTTGGGGATCGTAACGTTGCTGAACGTATTCATTGCGTGCCACTGCGCGCAAGGCGCCATCAACGGCTGGGACAATTTCAATAGCAATACGGAAAACCTCACGAACTGGGGCTCTGATATCGTTTATGGCGGCGGCACCTTAACCCAAACAAATCAGCATGTGGAATACACTGACGCTTCGCCTTTGATAAACGACGAGGATTATTCGTATCGTCCATGGATTTTGAACCAGCCGGCATACAACGGCACGAATTGGGAAGTCATTTTGGACGTCGGCAATTCGAGCGCGCCAACGGCCGTCGATCAGGTATCATCATTAGGTATTCAGGTATTTGCCGCCAATAATTTAAACAATTCAGTATTTGTCGAATTATATTCCTCATCGAGCAACAGTCTTCCGGCCCGTTACGGTTTTTATACCGCGATTGATACAAACGACAGTGATATTTTTAGCAATGATACCGGGGACCTGGGCTGTACGAATGGCGCGGTGCGTCTCGTGTACAACTCGCAAACAAAAGTTTTTACCACTTATTACGATGCCGGTGGAAGCGCTGAAACCGGTTACAATTGGACACCGCTTGCTTCGTTTGGGATTAATAATTCTGGGGGCGTAGTCGGCAATGTATCCTGGGGATTGAGAGGTTCACAGGCGTTTCAGGTGACCATTTATGGCTTTGACAGCAATATTGCAGTTTCTCCCGGGCAAATGTGGATGGATAATTTTTCTGCCGCCACTGCCGCTACACAATCTCCGTCTGTGACCAATTATCTGGCCGGCCAATCAATGACGTTAGCCTGGCCGCAATCCGCTTTTAATTTTAGTCTGCAGGAGACAACCTCGTTGGTGTCCAATTCGTGGCCGTCTGTCTCGCAGCCAATAACACTTTCAAACGGAATTTATTCGGTTTCCATTCCAATCACAGGAAATTCCGGTTTCTTCCGGCTGGCGAAATAAAATGAAAATGAAGCATCCTCCATTCATTGCACTTAAAGAAAATTATACCGGACAATGCACCACAAAGCATGGACACCGTCCCGCCAGCCGATCTTCTTCCCTTCGGCGTAGGTGCGGCCGTAGTATGAAACAGAGACCTCGTAGATGCGGACGTTCAACTTGGCGACTTTGGCGGTGATTTCCGGCTCAAAACCGAAGCGGTTTTCCTCGAGTCTGATGGCCTGGATGATGTCGCGCCGGAACATTTTATAGCAAACTTCCATGTCGGTCAGGTTCAGGCCGCTGGCCATGTTGGAGAGCATGGTCAGAAATCTGTTCCCCAGCGAATGCCAATAGAACAGGACGCGATGGGCGTCCGAACCGATAAAGCGCGAGCCAAAGACAACGTCGGCTTTTCCCGCCAGCGCGGGCGCCAGCAGCCGGTAATACTCGGCCGGGTCATATTCGCAATCCGCATCCTGGACGATGACGAATAGGGCCGTGGCCTCGCCAAAACCTGTCCGCAACGCCGCGCCTTTGCCCTGATTGAACGGATGATGGACCAGCTTGATCCGCGGTTCGTCTTTCGCCAGCGGCTGTAATTTTTCCCATGTGCCGTCCGTCGAGCAATCATCCACAATAATCAACTGCTGGACCGGTTTCTGCGACAGCACGTTTTTGACGACAACCGCGATGGTTTCCGATTCATTAAAAACCGGCATGACAACGGAGAGGCAAGGGTCGATGTCCGCGTTGGACTTGATTTCGGTCATTTGATGGCGCCTGTGGCCGCAAAAAGCTGGCAAAAAAATGTTGAATTTTCAATGAGCAAATTCGTGATGGTCATTGGGGAACCTCTCTCGATTTTGTTTCACATGCGTTGGGGTCCTTAACCATCCGCTCGCGCTTGACGTCTTGGAGTGCGGTGGCAAGTCCGCGCGACACCGCTTTCGGCATGCTGTTGCAGGCTACCTTCGTAATTGATCCAGGTTCGAAGGTCAGGATTCCGGTTTTTGCGCGAGGAGGTTGTGCCACTTCGAGAGGTCAATCGCCGTTTGAAAGTCCAACGACGTACAAAAGCGGTGTCGCGCGGACTTGCCACCGCACTCCAAGACGCGTAGCGAGTTCTTACGAATCTTCTCGGTTCTGGACGATTCTCTGCGTTCGGACGACTTGCAGGTTTGGAAACCTGCGCTACGAAAAAAATCCAATACAGCTCTTTGCGTTCCGGGAAACTTTTGAGTAATATTACAGTTTGGTTTAGTCGAAAGATTTTAGGCTGTGAGCAAAGAATTCATTCGTATAGGCGGAGCGAGAGAGCATAATCTCAAAAATCTCACGCTTCAGATTCCCCGCGACAAACTGGTCGTCGTGACCGGTTTGAGTGGCAGCGGAAAATCGTCGCTCGCATTTGACACGATTTACGCCGAAGGCCAGCGCAAATACGTCGAAAGCCTGTCGGCGTACGCGCGGCAGTTCCTGGACCAGTTGCAAAAGCCGGACGTGGATTTTATCGAAGGCCTGTCGCCCGCGATTGCCATCGAGCAGCGAAGCTCCGGCAGCAGTCCGCGTTCGATCATCGCCACGACCACGGAAGTGTACGATTATCTGCGCCTCCTGTACGCGCATATTGGCCAGGCGCACTGCCCCGAAACCGGGGCGCCGATTGTTCCGCAAAGCACGAGCGATATCGTGGACAAAATCCTGGCGCTGCCCCCCAAAACGAAGGTCATGCTGCTGGCGCCGGTTGTGCGCCGCCAAAAAGGCGAGTTCCGCGACGTTCTGGAACGGCTGGCGCGCGAAGGCTTCGTGCGCGCTCGCGCCGACGGCGAATTTGTCGAGTTGGGCGACACGAATCGTCCGGTAAAACTCGACAAGAAAAAGTTCCATAACATTGAGGCTGTGGTGGACCGTCTGGTGATTGACGAGAAAATCAAGGTCCGCCTGGGCGATTCGGTTGAAACAGCGTTGCGCTGGGGTAACGGCGTTTTGCTGGCATTGCATCAATTGCCATCGGTGCAGCCGAGCGAATGGGTTGAGACGCTGCACTCGAACAAAATGTGTTCGCCCGCGACGGGCAAGAGCTTTGACCCGCCCACACCGAAACACTTTTCATTCAACGCGCCGGCGGGCGCCTGTCCGGTTTGCCACGGGCTCGGCCAGAAAATGGTTTTCGACGAACATTTTGTCGTGCCGGACCCGGAAGAACCGCTCGAACGGGCCATCCAGCCCTGGCGCCGTTCCGGCAAACGCATGAACATCTATTACAAGGCGCTGCTGCGGTCGGTCGCCGCGCATTTTGGGGTCAACCTTGAAACACCTTACAAGGGCCTGCCGGAGGCGTTTAAGAATGTATTGCTGAACGGATCGAATGGCGACGAAATTGAATTTTCTTTCTGGCGCGGCGGGCAGATTAATAAGGTTTCGCGTCCGTTCGAAGGCATCCTGCCCAACCTCGAACGCCTGGCCACCGAAAGCGAAAGCGAATTCGTCCGGAACCGCCTCAAACAATACATGAGCCCGCAGTTTTGCGACGCGTGCCGCGGCAAACGACTCAAGCCCGAGATCCTCGCGGTCACTCTGGGCGCCGATGAAAACGGGGCATCCACGGCATTGAGTCCTCCGGAACCCAAAGTCCCAGGTTCAAAGCAAAAAGCTAAAAAAATTCCCGGCCTTTCCATCATGGACGTTTGCGGCCTGTCCGTGGAAAAGGCAGATGAATTTTTTGCGACCCTGAAGCTTTCGGAGTTTCAGCGGAAGATTGCCGGCGAGGTCATCAAGGAAATCCGCGCGCGCCTGGGATTTTTGAAGAACGTCGGGCTGGGTTATCTGACACTCGATCGCGAGAGCGGGACGTTGAGCGGCGGTGAAGCGCAGCGGATTCGGCTGGCGACGCAGATTGGGGCGGCGCTTGTGGGAGTGCTTTACGTCCTGGACGAGCCGAGCATTGGCCTGCACCAGCGTGACAACGACCGTCTGCTGGCGACTCTCAAAGGACTTCGCGACCTCGGTAACACGGTCCTGGTGGTCGAGCATGACGCCGACACGATCCGCAATGCGGATTATATCCTGGACCTGGGGCCCGGCGCCGGGGTGCATGGCGGTGAACTGGTGGCCTCGGGAACGTTGCCCGAGATTTTGGCGAGCAAAAGTTCCCTGACGGCAAAGTATATGACCGGCGAGCTTTCCATCCCCATCCCGAAACATCGACACGCCCCGTCGGAAGAAAAAGGATGGCTCGAACTCCTGGGCGCGCGGGAAAATAATCTGCAGAACATTGACGTGCGCATTCCGCTCGGCACGCTGACCTGTGTGACCGGCGTGAGCGGTTCGGGCAAAAGCACCCTCGTGAACGATATTTTGCAGCGCGCCCTGTTCCGCAAATTTTACGGTTCCAAGGAAGTTCCCGGGGCGCACCGCGCTCTGAAGGGTTTTGAAGGCCTGGACAAGGTCATTGTTATTGATCAAACACCGATTGGCCGGACGCCCCGCAGCAATCCGGCGACCTATACCGGGATGTTCAATCAGATTCGGGACCTATTTGCCCGGTTGCCTGCGGCGAAAGTGCGCGGTTACGAGCCGGGACGGTTCAGCTTCAATGTCAAAGGAGGCCGCTGCGAAAAATGTGAAGGCGACGGCGTCTTGAAAATCGAGATGAATTTTCTGCCGCCGGTGTATGTCACGTGCGAGGCGTGCGGCGGAAAACGGTACAACCGGGAGACGCTGGAAATCGCGTACAAGGGAAAGAACATCGCGGACGTGCTGGACATGACGGTGGATGAAGGCGTGGATTTCTTCCGGGCGGTGCCAAAGATCTATGATCCACTATTGACGCTGGCGGAAGTGGGCCTGGGCTACATTCACCTGGGGCAGCAGGCGACGACGTTAAGCGGCGGCGAGGCGCAACGGGTCAAGCTTGCCACCGAATTGTGCCGCAAAGCCACGGGCCGGACGCTCTACATTCTGGATGAGCCAACCACCGGTCTCCATTTTCACGACGTGGCCAAATTGCTTGAGGTCCTGTTCAAATTGCGCGAAACCGGCAATACGCTGCTGATTATCGAGCATAACCTGGATGTCATTAAAACGGCGGACTGGATTATTGATTTGGGGCCGGAAGGCGGCGCGGGCGGGGGAAAAATCGTCGCGGAAGGGCCGCCGCAGGAAATTGTCCAGTGCAAGGGAAGTTATACCGGACAGTATTTGAAGCCGGCATTGTAGTTTTGGCGCAGTGAAAAATAATTTGGTCTTTTCCCGAGTGAATTGTCTAAAATCGAGCATGGCGTTGTTTCGGCGATGGTTGTTTACCTGGATTGCGCTCGTTTTGAGCGGCGGGAGTGTATTTGCGTCTGAATCCCACGATTTTGGCCTGGCCGCCACGGCTTTTAAAAATTCGATGTGGAGCCGGGCGGAGGTGGAATTTGCGCAATTCATCGAAGACCATCCGAATTCGAGCCGGGTGCCGGAAGCGACGCTGATGCAGGCGCAGGCGGACTTCAATCAGGGCAAGCTGGCAGAAGCCCTCGCATTGCTCCAGGCTCGTGAAAGCTCGGCGGGCTTGCTGGCGGATGAATACGTTTATTGGATCGCCCTCACGCAATTTAAAAATGCCGATTATTCCGCCGCGGCCGAATCGTTCGCGAACCTGACGCGCACGTTCCCAAAATCGCAGTGGCTGCTGGACGGCGTTGTCGATGAAGCCATCGCGCGCTCGAAACTCAACCAATGGACGAGGGTATCGGCGCTGCTGCAAAACGGCGTTTTTCAGGAAGCGGCAAAGACCAATGCCGCCGATGACCGTGTCCTGAACGGCCGCCTGTTGCTGGCGCAGTCATTGCTTGCGGAACATCATCCGGATTCGGCGACAGCGGTTCTGCAACCGTCCGCGGCATTCCGGCAGCATCCTGAATTGGACTGGCGCAGGACGTACTTGTTGTTCCAGGCGCGGCTTGCGGCGGGGGACACCAACGCCGCCCTCAACCTGGTGGCCCCGTTGATTGCAACCGCCGGGCGACCGGATTTGCGGGCGCAGGTCGTGGCTGACCAGGCCGGAGTGCTCGAACGCATCGGGCGGCTGGCCGATGCCGTGGCTGCCTATGGGCAAAATTTGACGAATGACGCGCCGCCGGATTTGCAGCGCCAGGCCATCCTGAAAATTGCTGAATTATCGGAGGCGCAAACGAACTATTCAGACGCAGAGGATTCGCTCCAAAATTTTCTGACGCGTTTTGGCGATTCCCCGGATGCGGATGCCGCGTTGCTGGCATTGGGAGAGTTGCACTTGAAGAGCTATATTGTTTGGCCATCGGCAAGCGGCAATCTGCCGCAGGCGCAGTCCTGTTTTGACCAATTTGTGATGACCTGGACGAATAGTCCGCTGCTGGGAAAGGCGTATTTCGACCGGGGCTGGTGTTTTTGGATTGACGAAAAATGGCCTGAATGCGCCGCGGATTTCCAGGAAGCGGTCAATCGACTTTCACCCTCGGTGGATTTGGCCGTGGCCCATTTCAAACTGGGCGATGCGCAGTTCCATCTCCGCCAGTGGGCGGACGCGCGCGGCAATTACCAGGCGGTGGTGAACGATTTTACAAATTATCCCGTCGTGAACCGGGAATTGGGGCCCGAGGCGCTTTACCAGACCCTGCGGGTCTGCCTCAACCTGAACGACGTGCAGGGCATGAGCAATGCCATGTCTCAAATCCTGAAAATTTATCCGCTGAACAACGTCGCCGAAAAAGGCATTCTGCTGGTGGGCCAGGGGCTGTCGGATTTAGGGCAGCCGGCGCACGCGCGGGAATTGTTCCAAAGGTTTGAGCAGGTGTTTCCAGATTCGGCGCAAATTCCCGAGGTCGAGTGGGCCGTCGCCCGGACTTATGAGCAGGAGGAGAATTGGCCCCAGGCGATCGCCTGCTATGAATCCTGGGTCAAGCGTTTTCCCGCCAACAGCAACCTCCCCGACATCAAATACGCCCGGGCCTGGGCAAATTTCCGCGACGGACGCGAAACCAACGCGTTCATCCTGTTCACCAATTTTCTTGCCGAATACCCGTCCAACGAGATGACGCCGGTCGCCGAATGGTGGCTCGGGGATTATTACTCCGGCCAGGGCGTATGGACGAACGCTGAAGCCTATTACCAGTTGATTTTTCCATTTACCAATTCGTTCCTGGTGGATCCGGCCATATTTATGGCCGGCCGTGCCGCCATGGGCCGCCAGGGCTATGGAGACGCGAAAGCCTATTTCAATATGTTGATGGTCCAGTCGAATTGCCCGCCGCAATTGGATCCCCAAATCTGGATGTCGCTGCGCGCCCAGGCGTGGTATGCCAGCGGGAACGTGATGATGCAGGAACCATCCTCCGATCCCAACACTCCGCTGACCAACTATCTTCAGGCCATCGACTATTTTGTAGCCGTTCAACAGGATGCTCCCGACAGTGAGTTCGCCGCCCTGGCCTCGGGCGAGATCGGCGACTGTTATCTCCAACTGGCTTCCCAATCACCGCGGTATTACAGCGACGCTACGAACGCCTACGCGCAGGTCCTTGCTTCGCCGGAGGCGCAGATCGCCGAACGGAGCCAGGCACAGGTGGGTATTGGACTGGTGTATGAGAAGCTCGCCGCGCTGACAAACGGCGTGGAGCAAACGGCCTTGCTTCGGGGCGCCTTGGACAATTACCTTGACGTCTTCTTCGGAAACAATCTGCGAACCGGCGAAACGGCCAGTCCGCTTTGGGTGGAGAAATCGGGTTTGCAGGCGCTGCCATTGGTAGAGTCCCTGGGCATCGGCGATCCGGACAAGTTCATTGACCAGATGGAAACGGACCTTCCGCAGTTGAAGGATTTTTTGGAAAAAAAGAGACTCGAGGTTCCGCGCCCCAGGGACCAGTAATTTCGGAGACTTGCTCATATCCAATTCGGTTCATTTTGAAATTCGGCGGTGCGTGACGTAGTACGACCAGCAGGTTTGGAAACCTGCGCTACGCTGGCGTCCCGATTTAATCCGCTGTCGCCATCGCAAATTCCGCAATTTGTGAACCTTCCATTTGACAGGATTCAGCGGCAAGTTTAACGTTAGACAGGAATGAGTGAGATAGCCACAGCAGAAAGGGTCGTGAGCCTGACTGAAAACGCGATGGATGAAGTTAAGTCGCTTCTTGCCAAGACAGAAAATACCGGGAAAAACCTTCGCCTCTATATTGAGCAGGGCGGTTGTTCGGGCATGCAATACGGGATGGTATTCGATGAAAAGCGGGAGGGCGATTTGGTTTCGGAAACGAGCGGAGTCAGTGTGTTGATCGATCCTGTCAGTATCAACTATCTTCGCGGCGCGGTGGTGGACTACAGCGATTCGCTGACCGCCGGAGGGTTCAAAATATCCAACCCAAACGCCAAACAAAGCTGCGGTTGCGGAAAATCCTTTCAGACTTGAGCCGGCTCGATCAACCGGGCTCAGGCCTTAAAATGCCGTTCCGTGTGATGCGGAACGGCTTTATATTTGGTCATATCCAATTTCGGCGCACCAGCCACCATTTGACCAACTGCGTCAGGCCTACATAACAAAGAAGTGTCACCACCAGGATGGGCCAAAATTGCCAGGGCAATGGGACAAAGCCCAAAAACCGGGCCAACGGCGAAAACGGCAGGTACGCGCCAAGGGCCATGATAACGACCGTGGTCAACGTCAATTGCCAACTCGCGCGCGATTGAATAAAGGGAATCAGGCTTGTGCGAATGACATGTATAATGAGTGTTTGCGTCATGAGCGACTCCACGAACCAGCCGGTGTTAAAGAGCTGCGCGGCATACGTGTGGTTGATCGGGTCGCTCGGAAATCTCGCCGCGATCTCCGGCGTGATCACAATGTGGCTGCATTTGAAGTAAAACCACATCACGGCGAATGTCGTGTAGTCAAAAATGGAACTGATGGGGCCGATAAACAGAATAAACTTGGTGATTTCACCCATGTGCCAGGGTCGCGGCTTGGCGGTGTACTGTTCGCCCACGTTGTCCGTCGGGATCGGCACCTGCGAAAAATCGTAGAGCAGGTTGTTGGCGAGCACCTGGATGGGTTGCATGGGCAGGAACGGGAACAGGGCGCTCGCGCCCAGCATGCTGAAGCAGTTGCCAAAGTTTGAGCTGGCGCCCATGCGTATGTATTTCAGGATGTTGGCAAAAATCTTTCGCCCTTCAATGACGCCCTCTTCGAGAACCATCAGGTTTTTCTCGAGCAGGATCATGTCCGCGGATTCTTTGGCAATGTCCACCGCGTTGTCCACAGAGATGCCTACGTCCGCCGCGCGCAACGCCGGGGCATCGTTGATGCCATCGCCCATGAAGCCGACGACGTGTTTCTTCTTTTGCAACGCCTGAACCACGCGCTTTTTGTGCGCCGGCGACAGGCGGGCGTAAACGTCCGTGCCGTCAATCGCTTCAGCCAGTTGCTCATCGGACATTTTTTCCACGTCGTTTCCGAGCAGGATTTTTTCGGCGTGGATGCCGACTTCCGAACATACTTTGCGCGTGACCAAATCGTTGTCCCCGGTCAAAACTTTCACGGCTACGCCGTGCTGGCGGAGGGCGGCGATGGCTTTGGAGGCGGTGTCTTTGGGAGGGTCCAGAAAGGCGAGGTAACCGGTCAGGCACAAGTCGCATTCATCAGCCTTGGTAAAGGTGCTTTGAGCGCCGAGCTTCTTTGTGGCTACGGCCAGCACGCGAAAGCCGTCTTCACTCAAGGAATTGACTTGTTCGATCAAATTGCCGACCAGGATGGGCTCCATGGGAAAAATTTCCCCGTCACTCGCGAAATGGGTGCAGCGCGCAAAAACCGCCTCCGGCGCGCCCTTGGTCAAAAGCTGCCGCTGCCCGTCCGGCCCCTGGACGGCCACGGACATCATGCGGCGCGAAAAATCAAAAGGAATCTCATCCACCTTGCTGTATTTTTCCACGGAAAGCTCCTTGTGCAGTTCCGAATATCTCAACACGGCGCGGTCCAAAACGTTTTTCAGCCCGGTTTGAAAATGGCTGATGAGATAGGCATCCCGGAGGACTTCCTCGCTTTCATTCTTGAACACGTCGCAATGGATTTCCAGGATGACGTGGTCAATCGTCAGCGTTCCGGTTTTGTCCGTGCAGAGCACGTTCATGGCTCCGAAATTTTGAATCGAGTGCAGCCGCTTCACGATCACTTTCTTGCGTGACATGGCGATGGCCCCCTTCGAAAGGCACACCGAAACAATCATCGGAAGCATTTCCGGCGTGAGCCCGACCGCGACCACCAGCGCAAACAGAAAGGTGTCCTTGCCCCAACTGTGTTTTGTCAGGCCGTTAATGAAAAAAACCGCCGGCGCCATGACCACAAGAAAGGTGATCATGAGCCAAACAAACTTTTTTACACCTTTATCGAACGCCGTCTCAACGTGTTGTCCAGCCAGGCTGCTGGCCATCGTCCCGAAATAGGTTTGCCCCCCCGTCGCCACAATCACCGCCGTGGCCGAGCCGCTCTCGACGCTCGTGCCCAAGAAGCAGAGGTTGGAGCGTTCGATCGGCGAAACATTCTGCCGCGTGTCTGGCGCGTCGCTTTTTTCAACCGGCAACGATTCGCCGGTAAGAGTTGCCTGGATGATGAACAAATCTTTCGCGGCCATCAGCCGCACGTCTCCAGGAATCATGTCCCCGGCGGAAAGTTTTACGATGTCACCCGGGACAAGCTGTTGCAGGGGAACTTCTTTGGGCTGCCCGTCGCGGACGACGGTCGCCGTGACTTTGATCATGGCCTTGAGCTTGGCCGCCGCGTTGTCCGCGCGGGTTTCCAGGATCAACCGCAGCGAAACAGCCAGCACCATCATCGCGACCATCACGAATCCGCCCACGTAATCGCTCGGGTCCTCTGCCGTGGCAAAGGCCACGGTGGCGATGACCGCCAGCAACACCACCAGCGGATTGCGCACGGCGACCCACAGCCGGTAGAGCCAGCCGTGCTTCTTCTCCTGTCCAACTTCGTTCGGTCCGAAAACCTCCAGCCGCTCGGCCGCCTCTTCTTCACTCAGCCCGTCCGGGGACGCATTCAGTCGCTTCAAAACGTCCGCGATCTGGGCCGTCGCCGCGTCGTGCAAGAGGTCGGCGGCGCGCTGGCCATTTTGTTTTTTTTCGGCGATCATAAATGTTTAGCCTACATATCGTTCCAACACGGTCAGCAACGAGCGCAAATTCTGGCGTTCCTCGGATTTGTTGCCGGCGCTCTCCACGTAAGCGCGGAGTTGCGATTCAATGACCTCTTCGCTGAAGGACTTTAACGCCCTGCGCGCGGACACCACCTGCATGAGGACGTCTGAACTGTTCATATCCGTCTCCACCATCTTTTCGATGCCTTCAATTTGTCCTTTGATTCGCCTGAGGCGGACCACCAGCGCCCTTTTTTCGAGTCCGGGCCGGACGTGCTTCATTTTCATTGCCACATCATATTCTCAACGCGTTCTCCGCAAGCTGCCATCCCAAAATGGCGCTTGACGCGGTATAGGGGATAGGGGTATATGGGCGGCCCGTGGGTGTCAACCCATTTTCGATTCCCGATGTTTGAATTGCGAATGGCGAACTGTCGGCAAATAGCATGGTTCGAGTATCGGGGCTTCGAAAGCTGGAACCCCCGGATCATCCCGGGTTGAAAAAAGAAAAGCTGATGCATGAAGCTGAAGAAACAAAGATCCGGCGCGGCCGGTTTGCGATGGGTTGTCGCCCTGATGGGCGCCAGCGCCGCCGCAGCGCAGGCGCAGGAGGCGACCAATGGCTTTCCTGGCCAGAATTCTGCGCCGGGTGGGGAGGCGGTTTCTACCAATTCTCCGGCTGTGAGCGCGCTATCGGCGCAACAGAACTGGAATTTTCATGCCCAGAGTACGGCTATTGTCCAGGGTTATCCGGGTTTTCATTCTCAGTATCCCGACGGCCCGAATAGTTTGCCATCGGGCGGGCAAGTCCGGGAAACCTTTTCCCTCGACCTCATGGGTGGAGTCCGGCTTTGGCGCGGGGCTGAAGCGCATATTGACGGTCTGATGTGGCAGGGATTTGGGCTGGGGAACACCGTCGGCATCGAGGGTTTTCCCAATGGCGAGGCATTCCGTATTGGCACTTCCGTTCCCAACGGCACGATTGCCCGCTTGTTCATTCGCCAAACCATTGGGTTCGGTGGCGAGCAGGAAACGATTTCCGACGATGACTTCGATTTAGCCGGGTCGAAGGACGTGTCTCGCCTCACGATTACGGTCGGCCGTTTCAGCGCCAAGGACATTTTTGACAACAATGCCTACGCGAATGATGCGCGAACCCAGTTCCTGAATTGGGGACTGGGCGCCAACCTGGCCTGGGATTATCCCGCGGACGCCATCGGATTTACCACCGGCATTGCGTTGGAATTGAGCCGGCCGAAATGGACTTTACGTTATGGGTTCTTTCAAGTGCCGCAGGTTCAGAACGAGTTGAATTGGGAAGACAAATTCCTGACCTGGCCCTACAACGGCGTTACCGGGGACGGTCCGTTTTTTGATGCCTGGGCGATGGTGACGGAATTGGAGCGCCGATATACAGTCGGTGATCATCCCGGCACGATCCGCGGCCTGGCATTCCTGAACAGGGCGGAAATGGCCGAGTATTCCCAGGCAACCACGCTTCTGCAAAATGGAGAAAGCTTTTTGGATGCGCGTACCTATCACGATAAATACGGCTTCGGCCTGAATTGGGAACAGGAGATTTACAAAAATGTCGGCGTCTTTTCGCGCCTGGGCTGGAATGACGACCGCGAAGAAGGATGGATGTTTACCGACGTCGGCTATTCGGGTTCGGTCGGGCTGAGTATCAACGGCGCGTTTTGGCGCCGGCCTGACGATACATTCGGGCTGGCCGGATTGGCAAACGGCTGTTCCAGGGCTGAACAGGAATTTTTTGAGGCCGGCGGCGTGGGCATCCTTGCGGGGGACGGCGCGGGCCAATTCAACTACGGCTGGGAAAAAATCCTGGAAACCTGCTACGACTTTAAAATTTGGGACGATATCCACGGCGCGGTGGATTACCAATACGTTACGAATCCCGCCTTCAATCGCGACCGCGGGCCCGTGTCCATTTTTGCAGGCCGTCTCCATTGGGAATTTTGAGAAACCGGCATTCTAATTGCTTTACCGGTATTTTTTGATTTCCAGGCATTCTGCCGATTGTGCAGGATAGGTTAAGTTCGCAAACAATGTATTTTGGAAAAAAAGTCGTCGTCGTCATGCCCGCTTACAATGCGGCCAAGACCGTCACCCAAACCGTGGATGAGGTCCATCAGCAGGGCATTGTGGACAAAATGATTCTCGTGGACGACAAAAGCCGCGATGACACGGTGGCGGTGGCATCCCAACTCCTGGGAGTGCGCGTGCACGTGCACGAAAAAAACCGCGGCTACGGCGGGAACCAGAAGACCTGTTATCGCCTCGCGCTCGAGGCCGGGGCGGACATCATCATCATGCTGCACCCGGATTATCAGTACACGCCCAAACTCATTCCGGCGATGGCCTCGATTATCGCCAATGGCGTGCATCCATGCGTGCTGGGCAGCCGAATTTTGGGCGGTTATTCGCTGCGGGGCGGGATGCCGTACTGGAAATATGTGGCAAACCGCTTCCTGACGTTTGTGGAAAACATGATGCTGGGCGCCAAACTTTCTGAATATCACACCGGGTACCGCGCCTTTTCCCGCCAACTCCTGGAGACGATTGACGTCTCGCAAAACTCCGACGATTTCGTCTTCGACAACCAAATGCTCGCGCAAATCCTGTGGCACGGATTTACCATAGGCGAGGTGAGTTGTCCGACAAAATACTTCCCCGAGGCGTCCTCAATCAATTTCCGCCGGAGCGTCAAATATGGTTTCGGCTGTTTGTCGGTCGGCACCCAATATCGCCTGGCGAAGATGGGATTGATGCGGTCGAAGTTGTTTCCGGTTGGTGAGACCAAATTACATTCAAATGCCAAATCTCAAAATAAAGCGTGAGCATTATCCGAATGGCCAGCCTCGATGGGAAGGATCGTTTGAAGGCGAGCGATTGGAAGGTCCAAACAGGCAATGGTACGATAATGGCGTGTTGGCAAAGGAGACGTTCTTTAAAAATGGCTTGGAACATGGCACCGCCAGGCAATGGAATAGGAGGGGAAAGTTGCTTGGCGAGTATCATATGAAAAATGGAACCGGCACAAGCAAAAGTTGGCACGAGAACGGCCAATTGGAAGGTGAAATGTCACATATAGGTGGTCAGTTTTGCGGCAGGCAACGCGTTTGGTTTGAAGATGGTGAATTAGCAGGGACACAATATTTCCTATGGAATGGCAAGGTCTCCAAAAAGAAATATTTCGAGGCCTGCAAAACCGATCCCGTTTTGCCGCGCTATGACGAAACAGAGCCTGAATCTGAGATCAAATTGCCTTCGACGAAATATCGCAGGGGCAAAGCCACGTCCACACAGCGGGTGAAGCACGAAGAATTTATTGCCAAAATTCGCGCTAAACCGAATCAGGCGGAAGCCCGTCAATGGCTCGCTGAAAACGAAACCCGAAATTTAGGTGAGTTCGCTCCCGAGTATGCTCGTGAACTTATTGAAGAAGGTTACAAGCTGGGGGCAATCAAGATTACCGCCGTTGATATTCAGGGCGAAACGACGGATTGCCTGATTGTCGAATTGCCGCAACAAGTGGCGAAGCGCAAGCGGATATTCGAATGGAACAACGAATCGGCCCAGGATTCCGGCTTTGACCCCACCGAGGATTGGGGACAGGGCGAACTCTTTATTTTCTTCGATTGACCGGTTACTTCGCAGCGAGCGCGAGCGCCAGGCGGGATTTTTTCCGATTGGCGGTAGCGCGGGGCAGGACGCCGGATTTGACAGCTTTGTCAAAAGCGGAATGGACCCCGGACAATGCCTTGGAGGCTTCATCCTTCTTTCCACCGGTGACGAGCCCGCGAAATTCCTTCTCCAACCGGCGCAATTTTGACATCACGCTGCGGTTGTGCAAGTGTTTGCGTTCGTTGCTGCGCATCCGGCGTTCAGCTGACTTCGTATTCGGCATAAATTATTTTCGTTTTATCAAAAGGGGGTTAATTTTACCCCGCCGCCGCCGACTGTCAATTGAATTTCCCGCGAAAAATCAGGGAATCAGGGAATGAATACCGCGCGATAATTCAACGTCACTTATCCACCGGCGCGCCTTCTTTCGGCCTCAGCGCTTTCCAAAGCCAGCCGAGAGGATCAAAAAATTCATCCACAACGCGTTCCTTGAGCGGAATGATCGCGTTATCGGTGATGGTGATATGTTCCGGACAAACTTTCGTGCAGCACTTGGTAATATTACAGTAGCCGATGCCATACGCCTTTCGCAGTTCGGCGGTCCGGTCTTCGGTATCGAGCGGGTGCATTTCCAGCGCCGCAGTGTAAACCAAAAAGCGCGGACCGATGAACTCCTCGTGCTTATGATGGTCTCGCAACACGTGGCATACGTCCTGGCACAGGAAACATTCAATGCACTTGCGAAATTCCTGCACGCGATCGATGTCCTCCTGCGCCATGCGCCAAGTGCCGTCCGGCGCGTCGGGCTTGCGCGGCTTGAACGGCTTGATTTTTTTCTTCACCCGAAAATTCCATGAAACGTCCGTCGCCAAATCGCGGATGCTCGGGAACGCCCGCATGGGTTCGATGGTGACCGGCTTATCCAGCGGAATCTGGTCCAGCCGCGTCATGCACATGAGCTTCGGAACGCCATTGATTTCCGCGGAGCAGGATCCGCATTTGCCCGCCTTGCAATTCCAACGGCAGGCCAGGTCATTTGCCTGGGTCGCCTGGATTTTGTGGACGGCGTCGAGGACCACCATGCCTTCGGAAACCTCCGTTGGGTAATCCACGAGCTGTCCGCCGTTTGCGTCGCCGCGCCAAATTCTAAAAGTGGCTTTCATGTCGTTGAAACGTTGAAAGGTTGAAACGTTGAAACGGTTGGCGTATCTCCGAGCAAATCGTTCAACTCGTCGTCGGTGAAGTCGCCAGTCGGTGCGTCGCGCAGTTCCATAGGCGCACCCTGAGTGCGGGCGCGCAGCCGGCGGATGTAACCATTGAGCAACTGGTGAACGCGCCAGCCTTGATGCCTCAACCGCTCAATTTCCTCGGCCGGCAAATAGCATTCGTCTTTGCAAACGTTCAAATCGTCGAGAAGTTCTTCAAGCGAGCCGCGAGCATTCAAACAGAATTTGATCTGCTCCAAATAATGAAATCGCCCGTGGCCTTCGGCGATGTTGTTCGTCAACGAAACCGCCGCGCGACGAATTTGGCTGCCCAGTTCAAATTTTTCGAATGCCGGCAGCCGCCGATTCGCCTCATACATTTGCTTCCGAAATTCCCTGGCGACCTTATAAACTTCCCAATCCTCAAACGTGCGATACTTCTCCTCCGCCGTCGGCGGTTTCTGTCTGTAACTCGCAGTATTTTTCGAATTCATATGCACTCTTTCAAAACGTAAAAGCTCGTCCGATCGCGACCGCTTCAACGCTTTAACACTTCAACGCTTCAACGAGCCATCATTTCATCTCCTCAATCACTTGTTTGAGTTCCGCCGGCATTTCGGGAATTGTCCGCCGCGTGACTGACATCATGCCATCCGGGTTCTTCTTCGTGATGATATTAAATTTGGCAGCGGCAGCGTCTTTGTTCGGAAAATCATCACGGAAATGCCCGCCGCGGCTTTCCTTGCGCTCGATAGCCGAACGCGTGATGGCTTCGGATACGGTCAGCAAATTTTTCAAGTCTATTGCGGTATGCCACCCTGGGTTATATTCGCGATGTCCGTGAACGGCCGCGCGAGCGGCGCGCTCGCGTAACTTTTCGATGCCTGCAAGCGCTGTTTCCATTTCCTGTTCGCGCCGGACAATGCCCACGAGGCTTTGCATCATGTCCTGCAAATCGTATTGAATCTGATAGGGACCCTCGGCGGTCGCGGACGCGGTGCCGCGCTCAAATGGTTCCAGAGCGAACCTTTCGGCCTCCTCGACCTGGGCCATGTTTATCTTTGCCTCACCCTTTTCTTTGGCAAATTTCGCGGCATATTCGCCGGCGCGTTTGCCAAAAACGACCAAATCAGAGAGCGAATTTCCACCCAACCTGTTCGCGCCGTGCAATCCTGCCGCCGCTTCGCCTGCCGCGAAAAGCCCCGGGACAGTCGTCATTTGCGAATCGCCGTCCACGCGAATTCCGCCCATGATGTAATGCGTGGTTGGTCCAATTTCCATGGGCTCTTTGGTGATGTCCAGGTTCGCAAGCTGCATGAATTGGTGATACATGCTGGGCAGCTTGCGTTTGATGTGCGCTTCGGCGTTCGGAATTTTTTCTTTAATCCACGCAATGTCCAGGAACACGCCGCCGTGCGGACTGCCGCGCCCGGCCTTGACCTCCCGCATAATGCAGCGGGCCACGTGGTCACGTGTCAAAAGTTCCGGCGGACGCCTCGCGTTCTTGTCGCCCTGGGTATAGCGCCAGCCTTCCTCGGGATTATCGGCGGTCTGATTTTTATAATTGTCCGGGATGTCATCGAACATGAACCGTTTGCCGTCCTTGTTCTTCAGCACGCCCCCTTCTCCACGCACACCCTCGGTGACCAGAATGCCCATGACACTCGGCGGCCAGACCATGCCCGTGGGATGAAACTGCACAAACTCCATGTCCATTAATTCCGCTCCGGCATGATAGGCGAGCGATTGGCCGTCGCCGGTGTACTCCCATGAATTGCTCGTGATTTTGAATGCCCGGCCCACGCCCCCGGTGGCCATCACGATGGCCCTGGCCTTGAAAATTTTGAACCGCCCGCGGTCCCGATCGTATCCAAATGCCCCTGCGACGCGGTCGCCATCCTTGAGCAATGAAACGATCGTGTGCTCCATGAACACTTCAATGCCCTGGTGAACGCCGTGGTCCTGCAACGTGCGGATTAACTCAAGGCCGGTGCGGTCGCCCACGTGCGCCAAACGCGGATAGCGGTGGCCGCCGAAATTCCGCTGCAAAATCCTGCCGTCCTTCGTGCGGTCAAACACCGCGCCCCAGGCTTCCAGTTCTTTGACGCGGTCCGGGGCTTCCCTGGCGTGCAACTCGGCCATGCGCCAGTTGTTGACGTATTGCCCGCCGCGCATGGTATCGGAAAAATGCACGCGCCAATTGTCCCGGTCATCCACGTTGGCCAGCGCCGCAGCCATGCCGCCCTCGGCCATGACTGTGTGCGCCTTGCCCAGCAATGATTTGCAGACGAGTCCCACTTTCACGCCCGCCGCCGACGCCTCGATCGCGGCGCGCAACCCGGCTCCACCCGCGCCGATGACCAGCACGTCAAAGTCAAATGTCTCGTAGTTTGCCATTATTGTCTGTCACTCTGTCGCTGAAACGTTGAAATGCTAAAACGTTGAAACGGTCCGACCGCTTCAGTTTGCACCGTGTCACCGTTTCAGCGTTTTAACGTTTTAACCAATCACGTTACAAAAATTCTCCAATCAGGCAGCACGCCCGCCGCGCACAGCCGGACATATACATCGCTGAAACCGACCCAGAACAAACTGATCCAGGCCCACAGCATGTGCCGGCGATTGAGGCAACTCACGCAGGCATAGCTTTTCATGCACACGGGCGCCTTGGATGGGGAATCCAAAAATCCGCCAATCAAGTGCCGCAACGAATGGCAGCCGAATGTGTAGCAGGCCAGGAAAACGACATTCAACGTCAGCACAATCGTCCCCACTCCAATGCCAAAGTGGCGAGCGCCGCCGGCGTCCGCAAACCACATCGCTTTCCACGCATCATAGCCGAGAATGAAAATGAAAATGACCGCCAGATACATGAAATAGCGGTGGATATTTTGGATGATGAGAGGAAAATAGCGTTCGCCCAAATAACTCTTTCGCGGCTCGCCCACGGCGCAATTCAACGGGTCCGCCCAAAAAGCCTTGTAATACGCGCCGCGATAGTAATAACAGGTAAAACGAAAGCCGCCCGGCGCCCACAAGACCAAAAATGCCGGCGAGAAAAACAACCAGGAAGGCCACCATGCCGGCGGCGGCCCTAAAAGCGCGTGCGGGGAATAGCCATAAATCTCCGGTGAAAAAAACGGCGACAGATAATCAGCGCCATTCCCATGAAACCAATAGGTGGGATTCCCCATGGTGCCCGGATGAAATGCCGCCCAGGTGGAATAGATAATAAATGCAGAAAAGCCCAAAAAGACGGCCAGCGGCTGCACCCACCATGCATCCGGCCGGGAGGTTTCCGCAAACCGGCGTTGTTGTGGGAGAGCATGGACATCAGCCATATCGTATTAAACTTAATAATACTACAAGGTGTGCGTCAATAAGGGAAAGTGAAGTATAAGCCAGCTTTTGGATGGCAGTGGAATTCCTTATTTTCGAAAACGGTTCAACGTTTCAACGTATCCGCACCCCACTCATTCAAATCCCGCTCGCTTTTGGCTGATGAAACATATCCGAACAATTCCAGCGCTTCGCCAATCAGATAGAGCGAACCCGTAATAATAATGAAATGATCAGGAGTGGATTTTTGCAGCGCCTCGCCCAGCGAATGGCAAACCGAAACGTTCGCCGATGGATTCGCCGCCCGGCACGCCTCCGTCAGATCATTCGGGTTTGCCGTTCGCTGGCTTGAAACCGGGACCGTCAGGATTTCCGCAGCCAGCGGCGCCAGAATCCCGCAAATCTGACGCCAATCTTTGTCTCCAAAAATACCGAGAATGAGAGTTTTTTTGCGCGGCTGGAATTCCTTCTCAACCGCTTCACGCAGCGCTTCCGCCCCGGCAATATTATGCGCGCCGTCGAGCAGTAATTTTCTTCCATCGGGCTGTTGCAGCAACTGCAAGCGGCCCGGCCAATGGACCTGCCTCAAACCATCGGCGATTTGTTTGGCTGAAACCGGAATTTCCCTTTGTAGCAAGTTCACCACAGCAAGCGCCAGCGCGGCATTGCGCTTCTGATGTCCGCCGCGCAAGGACAGAGCGTCGGGAAACCGGTCAACAATATCTGCGTCCACAATTGTCAGCGGCGCCTTCTTCTGGATTGCCACGTCGCGTATGACAGCCAGCACGTTCGGCTCAGCGGCGGTCGTCGCGATTGGAATGCCCGGTTTGATGATTCCCGCCTTCTCAAATGCAATTTTCTCGAGGGTATCACCGAGCCATTGTTGATGGTCCAACGCGATATTGGTGATGGCGCAGGCCAGGGGCGTGACGACGTTGGTTGCGTCCAGCCGTCCGCCCAGGCCCGTTTCCCAGATCACCAGGTCGCAGTTTTGTTCCGCAAAAAAATCCAGCGCCATTACCGTCACCACTTCAAAAAATGTCGGATGGTGGTCGTTCGAAAAATCCGCGAGCAGCCTGCGAAATTTTTCAACCAGCCGAACAACGTCCTGTTCGGAAATTAATTCGCGCCTGACTTGTATCCGTTCACGGAATGACACCAGGTGCGGCGATGTAAAGAGGCCCGTCCGCAAGCCGGCCTGGCGGTAGATGCTCTCCAGCATGGCGCACGTGGAGCCCTTTCCATTTGTGCCGGCCACGTGGATGAAGCGAAGTCGCTTTTCAGGATGGCCCGCCAGCGCGGCCAGCTTGAAGGTGTTCTCCAGGCCGAGCTTCGCGCCGAACAGGCGCAAGCCGTAGAGAAATTGGATGGCATCAGGATAGCTCACAGGTGGCTGAGAACGTGAGAGCGTGAGAGCGTGAGAATCTTTCATCGGCTGGAAAAGTCTTTGTGACCTCGAATACTGCCATGGCAGCATCCATCGCCTTGTTCCAGACTTTTAAATCACGATGACTGCGTATCTTGTCCATAATCATTCGCTGTCTGCTCTCACGTTCTCCAAGTCTTGCCAGAGCGGCTGATGGAGCGACGGTTATTACCCAGAGTTGGGCGTGAAACGCAATGTAATAATCCGATTATGCCCCACTGGCAGTGTCGCCGAGTTACCCTCAACTGTCGCCGTTTGGTGCTCCAATGGCCTTTCCAAAATATCCGTTTCTGTGACTTGCGTCGGCTGATCAAAATTGATGCGTGCCTGGGTATCCTGGCCATCTGCCTCATAGAAACGCAGTATATATCCATTTCCATCTTCGGCCTTTTTTAAGGCGCTTACGATGAGGTCGCCTTTGCCGCCAACATTTTGAACGGAGATTGACGGGACATGTTTTGCCGGCGGTTGCGGCGTTCCAATGGATGAAAGCAGGGGAATATTCAACTCCAGCGCCCGTTCGTCCGTATGCGCAGCTTCCCAGCTTCCCGCGTGGGGATAGAGGCTGTAGGTAAATTGCTGGATGCCTTCGTCAGGATCAGGATCAGGCCTGCCGGAGGAACGCAACGCCGTCAGTCGAAAGACTCCGTTTGTCACATCAAATCCGTATTTCGAATCGTTCAGAACACTTAGACCATAAAGCGCGGGCGCTTGCGGGTTCGCCGCAACCGTGGCGGCAAATAAATGAAAGCCTTCGTCCTGCGGCAGAATCAGTCCGGTCGCCCCTTCGGGAATGGGGATTTGAACGATCCACATGGTGGGCGAGGTGGCGTGACGCCCTTTGCCATGATGTTCGTCAGCAAAATCGAATCCCGCCTCGTTGTCCGGGCAGGTATCGGCTTTCCAATTGTTCAGGCCAAAAGCCCTGAACGCGGTCCTGCCATCGGGCAATTGAAAACCAACATCCGTTGCGCTGTTCTCCTTCGACCGGGCAGCCAGCAAAAAGAGTGTGTTCCCGCCCGCGTCGGCGGGCAGTGAAATTTGCTGGCCGGATGCCGCCACGTTATCGGGCTCCTCCACATGATATCCCGGAAGAATGAATGGGACCTGGTAAGTCCCCAGCTCATGGATGCCGCCTTCGGGCAGAAGGCCGGGCGGATATTTTGCGCCGTCTCCATCAAAGTTGTTTGCGCACTGGGAGTTAAACAATGACGACAAACGCAGAGGCGTGGCATGGCCCACCGGAGCGGGATCTGTCACACTCACATCCATCCATTTTTGGCCCGGACACTCCTGCCCATTGGTGGGCCGCACCTTGCTTCCAAAGGGAATCTGCGCCGTTGCTACGAGATGCGCGCCATTGATCGGCATTCGGATCTTTAGCATCTCAGCTTTTTCGCGCCAATTCACCGTTGTCGAAATATCTATCCGGTCAAGCGCGCCATAAACAATCACATCCTGCGCATAGGTGGATTTTCCATAGACATGATTCACGCGCACACGGGCGAATACCGGTCCATCGTCCAACACGGAAACTGTAGCTCCCTCCGACGTCAGGATTTTGTCTTCACCCGTGTACCGCATCGTCCACGCGGTGCCCTTGTCGCCCAGCAATTCCAACGCGTCAGCATGTTGCGCTTTTCCAAAAACGTTCCAGTGGGCCGGCTTCGCATAAAGCACGGAAAAATCACCGGTCGTCTTATCGATTTTAAGGTCAAAGGCTGGCGTTTCGATCTGACAGGCGTCCCCGATATCATCCAGTGAAACGTCGTCTGGTGCGCACGAGTCTTTCGACGGGAAATAAACTTTGTGTCCAAACGCCGGTACGTCACGAGCCACAAACACCAGCGTGTTCCCATCCATGGCCTGAGCGGGGAATTTGCTGCCATCGCTGTCGATGACAGTATGAAATTGGCCCGCGCCAGAGAGGGGCACTTTCATCACGTCATCGCGCGCGAATGAAAGTGTATTCCACACCACAATCGAAAAGCCTGGCCCGCGTGTATCTACGGCATCCGTCAATGCGGCGAGACTGTTGCGGATCTGCGTCGATTCGAATCTAAATGCGGGCGCCAGTTGTTCGTGCATCCAATCGTACGTTGAATGAATGGCCGACCCCGCTGCAATATCGTGGAACTGGGCAAAAGCGGTCGGCTTCCATGCGTTGTCGAAAGCTTCCGTTGAATACATCAGGCCCGACTGTGGATAGGTCAGGCCTGTCATGGCCGCCAGTGAACTGAGCACCTCCGCCGAGTAAAGATTGTTCTCGCTGCTGCGGATCGCCTTTTTCATGTCCGCATGCGTCGTGTAACAGCCCTCGAACGTGTATTGTAGATCTGAGTCCACCACGGGAAGGGACGAAGCGGTTGGCTGTTGCGCCAGTTGCTCGAAATAATCATCCGCCGAGATAAAATGCACCTTCGGAAAAATTGGGTCCTGCTGGAAGGATTGGATACGCAAAATTTGCTGGCGTGTCGGGCCACCACCGTGGTCGCCGACACCAAAAATCACCACAGACTGCGGCATTTTCAACTGCGCCGCGTTTTGCCAGGGCACAACCAACTGGTCCGGATCGGGCCTCGCGTCATAGGATGGTGTGTTCGCCTTGAGCACCCGCGACCCGTCCGGTGATTGCCACCAGGTTAATTCCATCCCGTTGCCGCAACGCATATGGTAAAAATATTTTATCCCGGACAGTTCCATGATTTGGGGAAGCTGCCACGTGTGCCCAAACGAATCCGGCAGCCAGCCTGTCACCGCGTATTTTCCGAAATTTGATTTGAAGTAGGTTTGTCCAATCAGGAAGGAACGAGCCAGCCCTTCACCACTCGGTATGTCGGTATCCGATTCGTCCCACAGTCCGCCAACAACGTCCCATTGTCCTTCAGCGGACATCTTCTGCATCCGTTTAAACTCATCCGGATACATTTTTTCAATTGGGACATATGCCCCCGGCTGGCTTTGCACGTATTTAAAATCCGGGAACTCGTCCATGAGATTCATCGCGCTGTTCCACGTGCGATGGCAGGTATCGATCGTTTCCGGCCAGGTCCACAACCAGTTCATGTCAATGTGCGAATGGCCGATGTAATAGACGTCGTATTTCCGGGTTATGTCCGCCACCGGCAGCAATGCCGCGCGCGCCGCCGCCAGTTGAGTCCGCACCGTTTCCAGGTTGCCCGGTGTCACATCCGAGAATTGAATGCAGCGTTCGCTCGCATCCAGTGCGTTGGTCAGGACAGTTTGCGCGTCGGGCGAAGCCAACGGAATCAAACTGGACACGAACCTCGCCTCCTCGATAAAGCGATCAAAATCGGGCAGAACATTGCAGTAAAGCCGAGCATATTGAAACGCGTTATGGTGCTGCCCCTTGACTTTCATCGCCACCACCATTGTTGTTCCCGGTTGCGCCTGTTCCGTCAATATGTCCAGGCCACTCATCCGGCGGCCCTCCTCGATGAGTCGCCCATCCACATAAAGTTCACCCGAATTCGTCATCCGCAGCTCAAGCATCAACGGAAAGTTTGCGGTGGATTGTCCCGCAATTGCAGCCGGGACGATAATTTTCGACCGAAACCAGACCGTATTCGTGCCCGCCCAGGAAAAGCGGGGAGAAACCTTTTGCCAGGAACTGTCGTCAAAATTTGGCTGTTCGGAATTGGCGATATCTGCCCGTTCAAACCGCCATTCCATCGGAATACTAAATTGCCGCGCGAATTCGTCCCGCGACTTTTCCATCTGATTTGTAAATGGCTCTGCCCTGGAGATATAACCAATTCCCAACAGTAAAATGACAAAGAGGGTGATCTTTCGCATAAAAAATGAACGGAACCGTTCTATGTTCCTGGAAAGACGCCAATATGCCCCCAGGAGTTACCGGTTTTCAATCCGGCAATTGACGTTGGCGTTTGTAAAACCCAGGAGTCGAGGGCATGCCACAGCATTTGTCGGACTACTTCGTCGGAGGCTTTTGCGAGGGAATAACTGCGGGATTTACTTTGTCTGCGTGCACTGGCGCGGGCGCAGATGCAGACGCGGACATGGATTTTTCAACGTTGTGCGGAATTTTCAGAAGTAGCTCAATCTGCCTGATTCTTTCGGACTGCCGGGCAAGCTCATCGGAATGCTCGGAAATCTTGTTCCATTGCTCAGTGATCCTTAACGAATCGGCGGAGATTTTGGCTTCGAGATCCGAGGCCTTGGCGTCGAATGAAATCCGGCCCGCCGTAATCTTGTGATCCAAATTATCCAGCTTTAGATCTATCGGCCCGAGCATGTTGCGAATCTCATGGATTTGCTCTCGTATCTCCTCAAAGGTATTTTGCATGATCAATCGGTTATTGCCAAACCACTAAACACCGTCAGCCCGGCCCTCCCACCCTCTCTGGAACGCTACTGTCGCACATTTGAAATGTCAAACCGATAAAAAGTACAAAGACTGATGGAAAGATCCAGTTATGGCCCTGCATTAAGCGACTCGTTTCAATTAATATCCCGCCCGGACAAATTCCCGCAGTGCCGACAATTCTTCTTCGCCATATATTGTATGGCCTTTTGGGAATTCATGCCATTCCACGCTTAAGCCCGCTTCCTTGAGTGTGCGCGCCTGCTCCTTCACCGGCTCAAATGGAATGAGCGGGTCGTACGGCCCGTGCGAAATCATCAACCGTTGTTCGCGCGCCACTGGCGGCAATTCCTTCAATAACGTTTCAATCTCGAAGACCCAGCCGCTGATGTCCACCAACCCCGCCAATGGACGCTGATAACGCAGGCCGGCGTCCATTGTCATTAGACCGCCCTGCGAAAAGCCGCCCAGCGTCACGTCCCGCGCCGCAAATCCTTTAATCTCGAGGCCGTCCAGCAATTCGAAAAGCAGTTTTCGGCTGCGCAGGATTCCTGGCGCCATGTTGTCCGGATAATCGAACCACGAATACCCGCTGTAATAGGCGTCAGGCGCATTGACCAACAGAAAATTTAGCCACGGCAAATCCATCGCCTCGGGCATCCATCGGTAGCCTTCCAAACTGTCCCCCAAACCGTGCAACATGACCATGAGCCGCTTCGAATTCTTTTCGGCTGCGGGGATGAATGCGCTCTCGATCATAGTGACTATTTGTCGCCCTGTGATTTTAGCGCCGATGCCTGGGCATCAAGCCACTGCGTCAGGGTGTCCCGCTGTTCCGATGTCAGCCGCGCATCCCTGTGGATAAGAGTGTATTTTTTCAGCGGCATATCGCCGTCGTCAATTTCGTCGCTCATGTTGTCGATTTTTTTTCGCGCCAGGTCCGGATTTTCCGGCCATTCGGACAAATTGACATGGCGGCGGCCATCGTTGACGTCCCGGGCCACCTGCCAGGACATCGGCGCGACGTAGCTATACCACGGCCAGCGCGTCTCATCCGAATGACAATCATAGCACGCCGCGTGAAACATTGCCGCCACGTCCGGCGGCGCGGCCGTGACTTTCAAAAAATCGGATTTCACCGGGGGATTCGTCCGCGACGGTTGGACGATTTGCAGCGCGGCGAACAGGACAATCAGCGCTGGAATTCCCCATTTCAAAATCCGTTTCATTTCAAAGTGAGCGCGCATTGTTCAGTGAAAAGTCGGCGATTCCAAGCTTAAATAAGAGCAATCGGGTTTGTCGAATGTTCCCTGTAGCGGCGTTGAAGCGCTGAAGCGTTGAAGCGGGTTTCGGATTAAACGCTGGTTTGACCCGTTAAACGAGCACAGACGTTGCGCGATTTGGTTGCGAATTGGTCAGCCTCTTACCCGCTGATATGCAATGCCATAAGCTCAAATGACTTCCTCCGCTTCAACGCTTCAACGCTTTAACCTCAAAAATGCGTGTCTATGACCATGAGGCTAGTAAATTCTTTGATTCTACCGAGCGAAAAGCCGT
>Ga0335075_10002315_pt1 | contig 30758 bp, 21 predicted proteins | sample Lox_Sample_24_FD_206723 | JGI IMG/M metagenome (GOLD analysis project Ga0335075, IMG submission 206723) | Soil microbial communities from Loxahatchee National Wildlife Refuge, Florida, United States - Lox_Sample_2.4 | ecosystem: Environmental > Terrestrial > Soil > Wetlands | place: USA...
GCCTATGGTTTGTTTCGTCAATGTCGCCAGCGTCGACCGAATCATCTATTCCATCTTTCAACGCTTCAACTTAGAATGGCGCAACCGCACCCTCCGCGTCTTTACACAAGCTGCTTGACATCACCGGGGTGGTGTCCTAATTTGACTTTTTAACGCCCGATGGTGGCATGTATCGTGCTCCGGATCCACCCTGATACCGTCTGCTTGCTGGCCTTCGCCGCTGCCTCAATTGCCCTTAGGTCCTCTTGCCGAAAACGTACGGGTACGATCCTGCCTTTGGCTTCACCCTTCGGTAACCTTGGGCGTCCGATCTTCTTAGCCTTCGACCGCGGCATTGCCCCTAAACTCCTGTAAAATGCGCCCATGGCGCTCTTTCTTGCCGATGAATCCCCCAATTTCATCGAATTGTAAATAGCGGTACGGTAGATCGTGCATCTTGGCATCCAGCAACTCCGCGCAACCTTGACCTGCCCGAATGCCCAGCCGCATGATCGTATCGCGGTGAACGCCCGTCATGCGCGCAATGGGCGGATGCTAAAACCTTCCGCTAAGGCGCTGATCGCTACGATTTGCTTCTTTTTCGGTAGGACGTTCGCCATATGGTTATTGTATTACGCAAACTCACCGTTTGCAATCGTTTTTGTGTTACAATATTTCCGGCAGATGAACGGGAGGGCGATGGCGCACATGAAAGCCAGTCTGCCCAAAACCCCCGATGATCATTTGTTCGACGCCAAAGAGGGTTTTGTCGATGTCGGTAGAAGCATGGAAATCGCTGTGCGATATAGGAACCGTGGTAGCGCTTTTTTTTGGCGTTTGCATTTGGGGCCGGAGTTTGGTTCACCTCAAACATCATTAACGAACGACAGGCAGCACAGCTCAGGCAGTTCGACAAGGATCTTACGGGTGCCAAGAGCGAACTAGGTAAACAACAGGAGCGAGCTGCGAATGCAGAACGGAGCCTTTTAGAACTCAGGGAGCGCATAAAGCCACGCCACCTAACGGACAAGGAGGCTGCTGCGTTCGTTGCCGCATTACGAACGCACCCAGGAGGAACAAGCGACTTCGGAACCACTATCGGGGGTGGTGATGAAGCAGCCAATTTTGCCAAACAACTGCTGCCATTATTCAGGCAGGCCGGATGGAAAGCACCTGAAGATATTTCCGGAACCACAAACCACCTTGACATCCAAGTTGTCGGGATTGGAATATTGACTCCCGGCACTGAAACTCCGGACCATAGAGCCGCAACGCCGTACGTCCGCCTTACACCCGCATTGATGGCTCTGCGGGACGCCTTCAGAAGCGTTGGGATGGAAGCGCAGTTTATAGCTTGGCATCCCAAAACTGGCGATGTTCCCGAAGTAGTGATCGGCTCAAAACCACAACCGAAACCGTGAAGTGCAGTGGGCTGTTTTTGTGTTACACTTTTTTCCCAGTGAAACTTTTGATTGCGGCTGTGTTGCTGGCCGTCATGCAAGGATTGCCCCCAGTCCCACGGAAGGCAACCGATAACGCCGCTCATAGTAGCCGCGCCATCAACCAGCAGACCGCTGGCCAGCAAACCCAACCTCAAAGCCCGCTTCTTGTCCAAAACGAGACCCACCCCAAAACAGATCAGGAGAAAAGCGCATCCCCATCGAATGCAGATACAAAGAAAGCCGTAATTGTCGGCGAATCTACCGCCGTGCCTATAAAGGACTGGTGGGACAGGAGCTATATCATTTTCAGTGGACTTCTGGTCGTTATTGGCGCGGCTGGCGTTATCGCCGCCGTATGTACGCTAAAGACTATTGCTGCACAGGTGCGAATAATGCGCCATCAAGGCGCAATTTTGCTGCGCCAAACAAAAGCGACCGTACAGGCTGCCAGGGCTGCCAAAGAGAGCGTTAGCATCGCCATAAGCAGCAGCCGTGCTTGGCTTCTGGTCGAAGACGTGCAAATTCCGTTTGAGTCTTTGCGCGCTCTCGAAGCTGGGACGACCGCCAGCAACCCGGATGCCCAATACTTCACGGTGAGGCTTCGCAATTACGGCGACTCACCTGCTTTTATTTATGCGGCTGAAATGCGCTATAGTTATGGCGGCTTGCGCGACATGCCAACGTATCCGGGAATCTACCACCAGGGTTTCATTGCCGCCCCAACGCAACACATCGTGCCCCCGTTCGTTAATTCGAAAGAGGTATTGACTGATTGCTGGATTGGAAGCTGCCACCTGGAGGGACCGCTTAGCTGGCTTACAACCCAACTGTTTGGCGAAATACGAAATAGCCAAATGTTCTTGTGGGCACAAGGAGTCGTCCGGTACCGAGACGTTCACGAAAGGGAGCACGAAACCCGATTCTGCTACAGGTACGAAGTGCCCCCTCGGGTTCCGGCCGGACATGAACACTTTTGCGTTGCAGGTCCAGGCGAATACAACAAGGCAAGCTAGCGCCAGGGCCGCCAGTGCCCAGATTAGGACACTACCAGCGCAGGTCTTGCTCGCGCCATGGCTTTCGAAATCGAGTAAAGTAGAACTGATGGCGTTAGCGATCAACTGGGGCCCAGCACTGCTGATGGTGTTTGGCTTGGTTATAACTGCGGTTTACCAGAATCACCATTTCGACAAGCGGATCGATGATTTGCGAGCATACGTCGACTCACAAGTGAAGCGATTGGAAGACGTCATAAAATCCGAGGTGAAGCGCCTGGAAGATCGCATGGGACACATCGAAGATCGCATAACGCGCGTCGAAGAGCGCCTCGAACATCCCATCTACCGCCCTTAGAGCCTCAGTTCGCCCGACATCCTATCCTGGACTTATGGTCGTCTTCATCACGGGAGCCACCTCCGGCTTCGGGCTCGTAACCGCCAAGCTGTTCGCCAAAGACGGCGCCAAAATTATCGGCACCGGCCGCCGCAAAAACCGCCTTGACGAGCTCAAACGCGAGCTCGGAGACAACTTCCTGCCGCTCGTCTTCGACGTCGGCAAACGCAAGGAAGTCGAGCGCGCCATCGCCAGCCTACCCGCCGAATTCGCCGCAGTGGACATCCTGGTAAACAACGCCGGCGGCGCACTTGGCCTCGACCCTGCCCAGTCCGCGAACCTTGACGACTGGGACGCCATGATCGATGCGAACGTCAAAGGCGTCGCCTACTGCACGCGCCTTCTCTTGCCCGGCATGGTGGAGCGCAATCGCGGCCACATCATCAATCTTGGTTCGACCGCCGCCGAGTGGCCTTATCCCGGCGGCAACATTTACGGCGCCGCCAAGGCTTTCGTTCACCAGTTCAGCAACAATCTGCGCGCCGATCTGTTCGGCACCGCTATTCGCGTCACCGATATCCAGCCCGGACTGGTCGGTGGAACGGAGTTCTCCCAGGTCCGATTCAAAGGTGACCGTCAAAAAGCTCAGGCCGTCTACGAAGGCACGCAGGCGCTCACGCCGGAAGACATCGCCGACGCCATCCATTGGGTTGCCACCCGGCCCGCGCACGTCAACATCAACAGCATTCAACTCATGCCCGTTTCGCAGGCCTTCGGGCCGCTCCCGGTGAAAAGGCAGAACTAACTTACAAGCCTGGCTATAGCCCTCTCTGCGGCCGATAACCCGGGCGGGCGCGAATCTTATATTTCTTCGCCGCCTCGGAAGTAATATCCACTCGAATCCGCCGAAATCCTTCATTCGGATTCGGTTGCGGGTAGTAAGTGATGGTGTAACTGTTGCCTAAGTCCTCGCGAATGGATTCGAATGCTTCCACCTGTTTCTGCCAGGTCTTGGCAAAGTAACTTTTGCCGCCGGTGTTGGTCGAGATACGCTTGAAAGTAGCTGCCGAAACCGGATCTTTATTCAGCTCGCTCGTGGAGATCACATAAATCGGAATGCCTTCGTCTTCGGCCACCGCGCGCACATCGTCGGGCGCCACCATGCTCGCGTTGTCAGGTCCGTTCGAAAATACGATGACCACTTTGCGCCCCGGCACCCGCGCCGCATCGCGTACTGTCAACAACAGGCAGTTATACAGCGCCGAATCGTCCCCCGCAACCGCGTTTCGCAATCCTGCAATCGCCATGGTCCGGTCGCGAGCCAGCGGCACGGCACGATTCAAATTGCGGCTGTAAGTGTAAACGGCAACTGAATCCGCCCGGTCCAACCCTCGAATGAAATCCGCAATCGCATCCGACGCGTACACAAAGCCCCGATACATGTAGTTACTCGTATCAAATAGGACAAAGACATTCGTCCCGGCAGAATCGGAGCGCAAATTCACCACATCCGGATTGGGAGGAATTCCGCCAGGACCCACCGCTGCTCCGGCGCTACCGTGAATCGGCCGCGTCTCCCCGTTCTCCAGCACCTGCAGCGGCGCGTGATTGCCTTCCGCGAAGGTCGCAATCTTCTCCGGAATCTCATCCTCATAGACTTTGAAGTCCTTCGGCTTGAGCCCGTTTACGTATTTGCCCTTTTGGTCCGTCACCGTGAACCCCAGGACAACCATATCCACCTTGACTCGAAACGTGGTCTGATCGGGTTCCTGGGCGTGCATCCACAAACCCACCGAGACTGCCGCGATTACAAAAAGCCCGATTACGCGTAAAGGTGTCTTCACCAACCCCCCTCTTGTTAGTTCCCGGAAATCTCTGCCGCCAACTGCTGATTCCCCTTGTGCCTGATGCTCTCGGCAGTGGCATTCAACGATCGCACCAGCGCCGGCCAATCCTCCAGATGTGTAGCAAAAATGTTCTCGATTGTCGACCGGTTCCATTCGGGCACATACGTATCCAGCCGATCCACCGGGACTCCCACCTCATCCGCCAGCGCCGCGTAATAGATGTTGTTCGCCTCCCAGCTCTCAGCCAGAATTCGGCTCGAATAACCCATCAATGCCGGGAAGGTGCGCAAGTAGAGCAGCCTCGGCTGATAAGAATGCGTGAGTGTCGGCTTGGGGGTGCCGAACGAATGGGCGATCGCCTCCTTCGAAACTTCAGGCGAGCCTTGGCTGGCGATCACCGCGATTTCAGCAGAAGCAACGTCAGGCGATACGTTCTTGAGCGCCGGATCGCCGGCCATCGCAAACAGAATCGAGACCGGAACTTCAGCGGCCGCCTGCCGCACCTCTCCGGATCGCAACTCATCGCGCAGCCGTTCGACGCGCACTGGATTTGCGAACCGTCTATAAGACTCGAGCACGCGCGACTCAACTGACGAGTCCAAGGCCGCTGCCGCCAGAAGAGTGCGCCCTCGCTCTAAATTCAGCGAGACCCAGCGTAATTGCAACGGCGTGATATTGCGCCATCGGTTGATCGTCACATTGGCGATCATCTGCGGCACCAGGTCCGCCCAGATCAGCGCCTGCTCGCGCCTCGGCATCAGGAAATTTTGTTCTGCTTCGGCGATTGCATAGGGAATTGATATCAAAGATCCGGTCAGCCGCCCGCCTGCGCTCTCCGGCCACCCTGTTCCCGCGATATCGGTCGCGCGCCACTGAAACGGCGTACTCTCTGTCCCGATAAAATCATGCGACCGCACAAATACCGGATTGGTAAGTAGTAACTGCGCGCCCACCGGCGCATAATAGCTGTACACCAGCCCCACCATCGAATCGCGCAGCAGAGGCGCCAGCACTGCCCGCGCGTCCTTCTTTTCCGGATTCTTAATCAGGCTGTCCAGGTTAAGCTTGCGCTCTTGCTCAATGTGGCGATCGCTCCAATAGCCCACCGCGAGCGAATTCCGCTCTTCACCGGAAAGCGATCCTCGCAATGACTGTGTCTCTTCCAGCCGTGAAAGCTGCTCGTTGATGCCCTTGAATGTTTTCGCATCGGCGGCGCCTTTCGCCAGCCGATCGGCAGCAGTAAACAGCGCGTCCATGGAAACCAGCCGCTGGGCATCGAACACCCGCAAGAGATTTTCCGCCGGCGAGGGCAGATGTTCGCCTTCAGCAGTTCGAACCTTGCCAACCAGCAGTTCTACTAATTCTTCCTGCCGCGCTTCACCTTTCGGTGCATCGGCCGCAGCCAGCAACACGTCTATGCCGGTACGCCCCGCCGCGAATACATCCGCCTCCTGCTTGATGTGGCCGAAAGGCGCAATCAGCTTGGCGAAGCTGTCGTCTTCAGCATCCGGCGGAATCGAGTTCTGACGCCGCAAAATCCGCCACAACTCGATAGCCGATTGGAAGGCGCCGGTAGCGTCCGCCTTCAGCAAATTGTCATGCATACCCGACATTTCCACACAGATGTCCAGGTAATTTCCAATCGACGCCTCGCTCAGGTTCGGCGCATCGGCAAGCAGCACATACTGAGCGCCGTAAGTCCGGTATCCAGCTATTAAGCGCGCTGCAAGCTGCGCGGATATAGGCCGTGGCCGGTAATGATCAATATCGTTCAACAACAGAAAAATCTTGAGCGGTTCATTTTCCACCGTCTTACGGCTCAGCGCGAATAACGCTTCCACCAAGTCGTCGCTCGTCCGCCACGTTGTCGCGGAGCGCGTCAATCGTCCGTCATATTTCCCGTGCGGATGATGGATAAACAAATTGCGCCAAACGTCGATATCGCCGGGAACGTGCGGCTGTCCATTCGCGTCAATGCGCAATGAGGTGGTCAGCAGCATCAATTCCGTGCTGGAGCGAAACACCGGGCGCGCCGGTCCGGGGCTTGTAATCTTTCCGCGAAGCGCATCATAGAAGCGCTTCATCCGCTCAGGTTGTGTTAAATACGTAGCCGCTGGCCCCTCTATGCGGGATAACGCGTCGAAGTAACTGGCCATCCATCCGTCATCGGTCGCCATCAGCTTCTCGAAAAACGCGCCCGGATTATTTGGCGAGACGCCCACCATCGAGCCCCACATCTTCGGCGACCCAGGCACTACCGCTGCTCCATTACGCACCTCGAACATCCCGCCGAAGAAATCCAGGACGTGTGAATACAGCTTCAGCTTGGGAACCGTAGACTGCGCGCGCAGCGCCTCTGCCGTCGCCCTCTCCACATGCGACAAACCCAGATACAAGCGGCACAGTGACGGATCGGAGATAAACGCATCCAGGAAATCCGTCTGTGATCCGCGTCCTGCCGCAGCCACCCAATAGTCGCTACTATACAGAACCGGTACCTTTGAGGGCGCATAAGCCATCTCGAAACGGTGATTGGCGCGCAGATCCTGCTCCAGCTCCGTCAGCGGAAACGCCGAATCCACCGTCAGGAACGCGCGCGTAGGATTCACCGTCTCGAGCACTATGTCTTCGCCGCAGGAGCCGCGCATGCGATACCCCAGAATCTTCAAAAGATTTCCGGTTTCTTCGCTGTCGCACGCTGGAATCACGATCTTTCGGTTGCCGCCCGCCATCGCTTGCAGCTCGCGCGCTTCCCCTAGATATCTAGTCAACAGGCGCAGATACTCGGTGGGCTGCAGAACCTCATTGCCGGACGCTTCGTAACCGTTCGTGACCACATTGCGGGCCAGCGCCGGCAGCAGCTCGTCGGGCGTCACATCCGGAGTCAGGGCCGCCATTCGCGCGAATGAGGAAAGCGGACCCGGAATCGTCACCATGGAAAATTTCGCGGTTTTCGCCTGATTCGATGTAATCGCCAGATCGTTTCCGCCCGCCGCTCGATATTTCGCCAGATCATCCGGCAAATCGGCCGCCTTGCCGTCTATCTCATCCAGCAACACAACCTGGCGGAGCGCCAGCTTGCGCTTCTCAGGGTTGGTCTCTTCTGAGGCCCACTTCAGATAGGCATCGCGGCACCCCGGATCGCCGTGCCGTTCCAGGAATTCAGCCAGCGCACCGGCGGCCGAGCTGTCATTGCCGGCGCCAACCCGCTGCTCGAGCAACGCTCGGGCTCCCGCCAAATCGCCTGCCGATTCCCGCTGCAGGATCTCGTTGTTTAGATCGGGATGCGGCGCGCCGGCCGCCGCGTACGCCGCAATGAAAGTCACGCTCCCGAATGCAAACAAGCACGCGAGCGCCTTTCGGCATGAGTCCGTTCGCCGACTGTTTAAGGTCACGGCTAATGTCCCCCAACTAGGTTTATTACTCTACCATTTGTTTTCGAGCCGTTGGGAAACAACTGGTAACAACTTTGTAAAAGCCGCGGCCTTTAGCTACTTCGCGACGCGTATCAGAGAGTCACTTTCCTCAATCGCAACGCATTCGCAATCACCGAAACCGAGCTGAACGTCATCGCCGCACTCGCGATGATCGGGCTCAGCAGAATTCCGAAAAACGGATAAAGCACGCCTGCCGCAATCGGTACGCCCAGCGCGTTATAGACAAACGCAAAGAACAGATTCTGGCGGATGTTACGCATCGTCGCCCGGCTTAGCCGCACGGCTCGCGCCACTCCGCGCAGATCTCCGTGCAGCAGTGTCACGCCCGCACTTTCCATCGCCACATCAGTCCCGGTTCCCATCGCGATGCCCACGTCCGCCGTGGCCAGCGCCGGCGCGTCGTTCACTCCGTCGCCCGCCATCGCGACCACGTGTCCACCTGCCTGTAACTTCTTCACCGCTGCCGCCTTTTCGCCCGGCAGAACCTCCGCTTCCACATCGTCGATCCCCAGCCGCTGCGCTACTGACGTCGCAACCTTGAGAGCATCGCCCGTCAGCATGACGATACGCACCCGCTCTCGATGCAACAACTCAACCGCTTCCGGTGTCGAGTCTTTCACCGGGTCCGCCACGCTAAGCAGCCCCGCCACACGCCCATCGATCGCCACGAACACCGTCGACTCACCATCGCGCTCCGGTGCGCCCGCGCCCTCGACCAGCCCGCGATTTCCCACCGTGACCTCGCGTCCCGCCACTCTCCCTTTCACGCCTCTGCCTGTCACGGATTGAAATTCTTCGACAGCTTGCAGCGCGATTTTCCTCTCTTCCGCCGCCGCCACAATCGCCCCGCTGAGCGGATGCTCGCTGCCTCGCTCCACGCTCGCCGCGAATTGCAAAATCTCGTTCTCGCTGAATCCCCCCAGTTCCTCCACGCGCACCACCTTCGGCTTTCCTTCCGTCAACGTCCCCGTTTTATCCACCACCAGCGTGTCAATCTTGTGCAGCGTCTCCAAAGCCTCCGCATTCCGCGCCAGAATGCCCTCCGTCGCACCCCGCCCCGTCGCCACCATGATCGACATCGGCGTCGCCAACCCCAATGCGCACGGGCAAGCGATGATCAACACCGCGATCGCATTCACCAGCGCATGGCCTAACCGCGGAGCCGGGCCCCAAACCGCCCAGGCTGCAAATGTGATCGCGGCGCACGCCACCACCGCTGGAACGAAATAACCCGCCGCCCGATCCGCCAGCCGCTGTATCGGCGCTCGCGTCCTCTGCGCTTCGCTCACCAGCCGCACAATCTGGCTCAACAGCGTGTCTTTCCCAATTCGCTCCGCGCGCATTACAAAACTGCCGGTTGCGTTCAGCGTTCCGCCCGTTACTCGCGCGCCCGGGGCCTTCTCAACCGGCATCGATTCCCCGCTGATCATCGATTCATCGACTGCGCTGCTACCTTCAACGACCACGCCATCGGTCGGAATGCTTTCGCCCGGCCGTACACGCAGCCGGTCGCCGACCTGAATCCGATCGATCGCCACATCGCGCTCCTGGCCGTCTCTTACCAGCCGCGCCGTTTTTGGAGCGAGCTTCAGCAGTGACTTAATCGCGCTACTCGTCTGCGCTCGCGCGCGCAGCTCCAGCACTTGTCCCAGCAGCACCAGCGTCGTGATCACCGCCGCAGGCTCGAAGTAGAGCGGCAGCTCGCCATTTTGCATCCGAAAAGCGGCGGGAATAATCTGCGGCGCCACTGCCGCGACCAGGCTAAAGAGATATGCCGTTCCCGTACCCAGCGCAATCAGCGTGAACATGTTCAAGCTCCGGCTCGCCACCGACGCCCAACCGCGCTCGAAAAAAGGCCAGCCGCCCCACAACACCACCGGCGTCGCCAGCGCCAGTTGAATCCATCGCGCTCCCGGCATCGTCCGCCCAGTCAGCTCGAGAATCATCAAACCCAGCAGCGGAGCAGTCAACACAGCGCTGATCCAAAATCGCCCCTGCATCTCCGCGAGCTCCGGGTTCGCCTCTTCACCCGTGACCTCCAGCGGCTCCAGCGCCATGCCGCATTTCGGACAAGCGCCTGGCCCTTTCTGTCGCACCTCCGGGTGCATCGGACACGTATATTCGGCCGCGTCGCTCGTCGCTACCGGCGGCGCATTAGCCTCGAACTTCTTCTTGCATCCCTCGCAGCAGAAGTAGTACGTCTTCCCTGCGACCTCGCTCCGCGCCTTCGCTTTCTGCGGGTCCACTTGCATCCCGCATACCGGATCTATCGCTAAGCCACTCACTATTTTCAAGCTGCTCACATCTTTTATGATGCGAAACACCGCCCCCCAAGCCGCATCCAGTTCGTAGGAGCAGACAAACATGCCGCTATTCGGTGAAGACAAAAAAGTGCGTTACGCCGTCGTGGGTCTCGGTTGGATCGCTCAGGAAGTCATCCTGCCTGCCTTCGAGCACGCGAAAAAGTCCCAGCTCGTCGCACTCGTCACCGAGGACGCCAAGAAAGCCGAAGAGCTCGGCAAAAAGTACGAAGTCTCGCAAGTGCTCGATTACGACAAGTACGAGGCTCTCCTGCGCGGTGGCTCCATCGACGCCGTCTACATCACGCTGCCCAACCACATGCACAAGGACTTCACCGTCCGCGCCGCCCAGGCTGGCATCCACGTGCTCTGCGAAAAGCCCATGGCCGACACCGTCGCCGAATGCGAAGAGATGATCCGCGTAGCCGAGCAGAACAAGGTCAAGCTGATGATCGCCTACCGGCTACACTTCGAGCCCGCCAATTTGAAGGCGATTGAAACCGTGCAAAGTGGCGCTCTCGGCGAGCCCCGCATCTTCAGCTCCACGTTCACCCAACAGGTCGAGCCCGACAACGTGCGCCTCAAACGGCACATGGGCGGCGGCCCGCTGATGGACATGGGCGTCTATCAGATCAACGCTGCTCGCTATCTGTTTCGCGACGAGCCCGTCGAAGTGGTTGGTGTCGGTGCCAACAGCGGCGACCCGCGCTTCCGCGAGGTCCACGAAATGGCCAGCGCCATTCTACGTTTTCCCGGCGACCGCCTCGCGACTTTCACCTGCAGCTTCGGCGCCACCGGCGCCGATTCCTATGAGGTCGTCGGCACCAAGGGCGACCTGAAACTAGAGCCGGGCTTCACGTATCAATCCGAAATAAAAATGCGCGTGAAAGCCGGCGGTAAGGAGCACGAAACCACCTTCGGCAAAGTGGATCAGTTCGGCGGCGAGATAGAATATTTTTCCGAGTGCGTCTTGAACAATACCGAACCCGAACCCAACGGCTACGAGGGACTGGCCGACGTCCGGGTCATCGAAGCGCTCTTGCAGTCGATGCGATCCGGCGCGCCTGTCAAACTCGCACCCTTCGAGAAGCGCAGCCATCCCGGTGAAGGCCAGAAGAAGGAAAAGTCGCCCATCAAGCCGCAGAACTTGGTAGACGCTAAGAGTGCCACCGCCGACTAAACTTGTGAGGCGGGCGGTCGTAACCGTCAACGTCGGAATAAAAATCTGTCGCGGTAGGGACGGCCATCGCTGATCGCCCCCCGCACAGATCCGTACGTGCGCGTTTACGCATACGGCTCTTACAGAGAATGAGTGGCGTTGAAGCGCTCACTGGGATGGAGATGCAGGATACGGGGTGGTGGAATCCATCGGTCCATCAAGGGGGCGAGATGCTCCCATCGGACCCGCGCCCGTTGGCTGCGATGTTGAAGCTCGGCCTTTATGGCTTTGAGCTTCGCAACCATCCGCTTCGTCGCCGTCATTCGCCAGATGGTAAAAGGCCCCACTACTCCTGAGATGCCCACAATAATGGGTGAACCCCGGGAATACGAAGGTTTTTGGTTTTCCCTCACCCACGACCTGCGGCGGACATGCGCCCGTCTCTGCCATCTGGCGGGCGGCGAACTCGACCAGATTCAATTCCTTCTAGGTCACGTATCCATCCAGACAACGAACATTATCTCGGGTGTAAGCAGAAGCTCAGATTCGCTGTCGACAAGATCGGAATCGAACCATGACCGCCAGGGACGGAATACCCGTCCCTTCCCGGCATCTCGCGGCTAATCGGCAACCTTCACGTCTAAGAGACCGGGGCTATACGGCCACATGGATAATCGGGCCCAGAGTAGTCACGAAGGAACGCCCCTGAGCCAGCGTTTGGAAGGGTTCTCAATCACCTTTCAACCATATGGAACGAATTGACTCTACCGATGGTAGGATTGCCTGATAGCAGATCGCGGGCATCCCGGCGGAGGAAGGGGGTGTGATCGGAACCAGAATAGCTCATTACACCGTCACTGGCGCCCTCGGGAAAGGGGGGATGGGTGTTGTTTATGAGGCGAAGGACCACCACTTAGACCGGCTCGTCGCCCTGAAACTTCTGTTGCCGGAGTCCACGGTGGATCCAAGCCGCCGCCAGCGCTTTATCCAAGAGGCAAAGTCCGCATCCGCACTCAATCATCCGGGCATTGTCACCGTCTATGAAATTGGCGTTGCTGACGGCTTTGAGTACATCGCGATGGAACTAGTACGCGGCCGAACATTGGAGCAGGTCTTATTACAGGGACCAATGGCATTTAACGCGGCGATGAAGGTTGCGAACCAAATCGCCGACGCGATGGGGGCCGCGCATACTGCCGGCATCGTACATCGTGATTTGAAGCCCGGAAACATCATGATCAATGAGCGCGGAGATGTCAAAGTGCTGGATTTCGGTTTGGCCAAGCTCACGGAACATGAAAGGGTTTCCCCGGAACAGTCTACGCTTCTGATGGCCCACGCTGCCACGAAACAGGGGGTATTGCTCGGGACCGGGCCTTATATGTCGCCGGAACAGGTGGAAGGGCGAAAGGTGGACGGGCGCTCTGACATCTTCTCGTTTGGCGCTGTTTTGTACGAGATAACAACCGGGAAATGCGTGTTCGCACGTCCCAGTCTGGTGGCCACTTTGGCTGCGGTTTTAAAGGACGATCCGCCTCCTCCTTCTGTGGTTGCGCCAGCGCTGCCTAAGGATTTCGACCGCCTCATCTCCAAATGTCTCCACAAAGACCCTTTACACCGCACGCAGACCATGGCGCAGATCCAAGAGGACATCCGGGCGTTCCAAAATAGCGTAGCGCGCCCTGCGCCAACGGTCCTCGCCGCCAGACTATGGCGACGCAGCACGTATTATCTTGTTGCCGGCGCGTTGTTATTGATTGCCGTGGCATGGATGGTGCGCGCGGTACTAGAGGAAAGGAGATCTGCGCCCAGTTACTATCGCCCCACGATCCTGACCAGCTTTACGGGCTACCAAGGAGAGCCTAACCTGTCTCCAGACGGCAACCAGCTAGCGTTCGATTGGGACGGCGATAGTCCTGACCGCACGAGTCATGTGTATCTAAGTCTGCTAGGCAAAGGATCACCACTTCGAATAACACCTGAAACCGTTGACGCCGTCGAGCCGGCCTGGTCACCCGATGGGCAATCGATAGCATATCTGCGCGAGACGCAGCCAGGTAGCGACAAAGTTGAATTGGTCGTCAGGCCTGCGCTGGGCGGCGTCGCAAGAATTTTAGTTACAGGAATCGACTTTGATGGGAGTGCGCCAACCTGGTCACCGGACGCGCGTTGGTTGGTTTGGTCCCAAGGAAAAAGAGTTGGTACGTTGTGGTCCATCCCCGCCGAAGGTGGCGATCCCCATCAAATAACCGATGCTCGCGTAATCAAGGGAGGAGACGATTCTCCCGCTATCTCGCCTGACGGGCATCAAATCGCCTTCGTTCGCGGTAATGGGGACTTCGACTTAGATCTCTTTATCGCTGATTTCGAACAAGGACGAATCAAAGGTTCTCCGCGCCAGCTTACTTCGGAACATGAAATATGGGGCAATCCAGTGTGGAGTGAGGACGGTCGGAATATCTTCTATGTCAATGGCAGCACCTTTGGGAGCGAGCCTTCCATTCGTCGCATTTCTGTGTCGGGTGGGATGCCAAAAGTACTTGAAGGGATCGGGCAAAATGCTGTGAGATTGGCATATTCGCCGAAGGCGCATCGGCTGGTGTACTCAACGTCTTTTACTAATTACGATATTCGCCGCCTTGACTTGAAAAATTTACCGTCGAAACCTCAACGATTTCTTTCCTCCAACCGGTTCGATTCGAGTGCAATCTATTCTCCGGATGGCAAGCGCATTGCCTTTGACTCGAACAGGAGTGGGTCGCGTGAGATTTGGGTCGCAAACGCGGACGGTTCCGAAGCGGCGCCTGTCACTTCCTTCGGACGCGGAGTGACTGGCAGCGGGCAATGGTCGCCGGATGGAAAATATCTTGTTTTTGACGCGCGTCCGGATGCAGACGCAGATGTGTATATTGTTGCTTCGTCGGGCGGTCCTGTCAAAAAGCTCACCGACTATCGCGGTGAGGATCACAACGCGCGTTTTTCCCCGGACGGTAAATGGATTTACTTCGCATCCAGACGTTCGGGCGGGCACGAAATTTTTCGCATGCACCTGGATGGCAGCGGCGTTGAACAGATGACTCACAATGGCGGCATTCTTCCTATGTTTGGACAAGATGGGAAATGGCTGTACTATTCAGTAGCCTCGAAGGGGATTTGGAAAATGCCCATGAACGGCGGAACGCCCGTGCAGGCGCTGGATGCACGCGTGTCCACGTATGGATACACCATCACTTCCAAGGGCATTTATGCAGCGTCTAAAACGCGAGAGGGTGCCTACGAGGTTGCGCTCTATTCCTTCGAAGGAAGCAAGAAGCAGACACTGCTTACACTTGACCGCGTGCCTTACATGTTCCTGTCTGTTTCACCCGACGAGCGCTATCTCCTATACACAACGCCGGATGATCCGGTCTACGAGATGATGCTGGTCGAGAATTTTCGATAGTGCCAAATTACCGAGGCATGGTCAAAGTGGTTGGTACGTAAGTGTACGCTAACCCGCAAAGAGCTTACGAATACACGTGGCTCAGCCACTCCGCCCTAGAACGGGCCAACCGCAGACGACGTGCGGCCGGCTTCGTTCTAACGGCGTACTGTTTACGAATCACGTTTGGATCAATTCCCGGATTGTGGGCCATCCGGCAACAGGACAGAACCGCAGCCGTCTGTCGCCGATGAGCCTCAATGTCCGGCTAGCCCCGTCGTCCGACCGCTATCTGGAGACAACGGATCGCCCAAGCGGAAAACGCTCCGCAATCCGGGAGTGAGCCGCGCTTCAGCCTGCTCCCGATTCAGTCGCTACATGGCCAGGAAGCAAGTTCGCCAGTAGTTTACACTAGGCATGTTCGAAATATGCCTTTGGCCTTTTCAAAGAAGACAATAGTTCCGTCTCCCCTCAATGCCCCGCCATCGCACGTCCCGGCTTCATCTTCTTCATAAAAAACACCAGCGGCAGCAGCGCCGCAAACGTCAACCCCAACAGCCAGAAGCAATCGATATAAGCCAGCACGCTCGCCTGCTGCTGCAGTGTCCGCATCAACATCGCATAGGGACGATTCCCACTGCCGCCGCGGCCGAACACCCGCATCAGCGCATTCAACGCCGCATTGAAATCCGGATTCAGAGGCGTGGCGCGTTCAGTCAGCCGTGCTTGATGGAACTGCGCGCGCCGATCCAGAATCGTGGTCACAATCGATATGCCCAGGCTCCCGCCCACATTGCGCGCCAGATTGATTAACCCCGATGCCGCATTATTCTTCGTCGGCGGCACGAACGCATACGCCGCCGTATTGATCGGCACGAACAGGAACGCCAATCCCGCGGCCTGGAAACACCGCGCCATCACCGCGTATTTGAAATCCATATAGACATCGAAATTCGTCATGTGGATCAGCGCCCCCGCCGTAATCGCCAGCCCGATCGCAATCATCCAGCGCGCCTCTACTTTGCTCAGCAGCAATCCCACAAACGGCAGCATCACCATCACCAGCAACCCTCCCGGCGAGATCGCCAATCCCGCCTGCGTCGCCGAATAGCCCATCACCAGTTGCAGATATTGCGGAATCAGCACCGTGCTTCCCAACAGCACCACGCCCACCATGAACATCAGAAACGCCGAGATCCCAAAGTTGCGGTCCTTCAGCAAACTCAGGTCCACCACCGGGTCTTTGCGCGTCAACTCCCAATAGACCGCCAGAATCAAGCCCCCCGCCGCGATGAAGCTGCACGTCCGGATGAAGTTCGAAGCGAACCAGTCATCCCGCTCGCCCTTATCCAGCACAATCTGCAAAAAGCCAAGCCCCAGCCCGACGAAAATGATGCCCCAGTAATCCACCCGCAGCTTCGTCTTCAGCCTCTGCAGCCGCTCATTCACAAAATAAGGCGGGTCTTCCAGCATGAAGCTGGTCAAGAGGAGCGACACGATACCAACAGGAATATTGATGAAGAAGATCCAGCGCCAGGTGAAATTGTCGGTGATCCAACCGCCGAGCGTCGGCCCGATCGCAGGCGCCGTCACCACCGCCACGCCGTAAATCGCGAACGCCATCCCGCGCTGGCGCGGCAAAAACGTATCTGCCAAAATCGCCTGCTCGCTAGGCTGCAGGCCGCCGCCGCCCACGCCCTGCATAATGCGAAACAGCACCAGCAGCCCCAGCGTCGGCGCAATCCCGCACAAAAACGAGCTGATGGTGAACAGCGCCACGCACGTCATGTAGAAGCGCTTGCGCCCCAGCAGCAGTGAGAACCAGCCGCTCAGCGGCAGTATGATCGCGTTCGAAACCAGGTAGGACGTCAGCACCCACGTGGCCTCGTCTTCGCTCGCCGACATGCCGCCTGCAATGTGCGGCAGCGCTACATTGGCGATGCTGGTGTCCAGCACCTCCATAAAGCTCGCCAGCGTGACCGTCAGCGCGATCAACCATGGATTGAAGCTTGGGCGCCACTGCGGTTGCGCTTCAGCAGGCGCTGCGACGGACGTCTGCGTCGCCATGCAACTTAATACGCGTTATTCGTCCCGCTATTCAAAAGCACCGTCGGCGTGACCGACATGCCCGGCAGCAGCAAATGCTCCCGATTCTCTCCCGGCTCCAGCACAATCTTCACCGGCACGCGTTGCACCACCTTCACGTAATTGCCCGTCGCATTCTCCGGCGGCAGCAGGCTGAACTTCGCTCCCGATGCCGCCGCGATGCTGTCGATGTGCCCCCGGTACTTCCGGCTGCTGCCATACGTGTCTACTTCAATCTGTACTTTCTGGCCCACGCGCATCTTCTTCAACTGCGTCTCTTTGAAATTCGCCGTTATCCACACATCGTCCAGTGGCACCAGCGCCATGAGCTGCTGCCCGGCCGAAACCGGCATTCCCGGCTCCGCATTTTTCCGGCTCACCACACCATCCACCGGAGCCCTGAGAATCGTGTAGTCCATGTTCAACTGTGCCTGTTGCAGGTCCGCCGCGCGTTGCTTTACGGTCGCCTGCGCCTGCTTGTATCGCGCCACGCTCACCGCTTGTTGCCGGGCCCGCACCTGTTCGCTCTGCCGTCGCTGCACATCCGCCGTCGCCAGCCGCGCCTTCGCCTCTTGCAGCTCCGCGCCCGCCTGCTCGAAATTGTGCTGTGCTTCCACCACATCCGCCCGCGCCGACTCTACATCCGCATCGTTCGCGTCTGCTGCCGCCACGGCTGCGTCGTAGTCCTGCTTTGATATCTCGTCCTTGGACACCAGATCCCTAAATCGCACCAGGTCCTTTTGGGCCTTCACCCGGTTCGCTTGCTTCTGGGCCAGCGTCGCGTTCGCCGAAGTCAGTCTGGCGCGCGCCGCATCCACCCCTTGTTGCGCCGAAGCCACCGCCGCTTGCGCCTGGTCCACCTGCGTGCTGCTCGTGCTTACTTGGCTGGTCGTGTTGATGGTGGTAATCGGCACGTTCTCCTGCGATTCGGTCGTCGTCGCCTGTGAGCTGGCAAGCGAAGCCTGCGCCTGGCTTAGCGCCACTTGGTAATCCGCCGGATCCAGCCTCACCAGTTCCTGGTCCGCTCTGACCGGCTGGTTGTCATTCACCAGCACCGAAATAATCGTTCCCGCAATCCGTGGACTGATCGGAACGACGTGCCCATCCACTTGCGCATCGTCGGTCGATTCCCGCACCGAGTAGTAAGCGTAAACCGGAATCGCCACAATGATCGCTAGCACGATAAGCGCCAGCACCACGATACGAATGGTGCGTTTGCGCCGCGGATTCACTCGCTTCTTCTTCGCGTCGTCGCGCTGCGGCTGACCTTGCTGCTGCTGTTCCGAGCCGCTCTGACCTTGCTGCTGATTCTGATTTTGCTGGCTCTGGGTTTGCTCCTGCTGTGCAACGTTATCGGCCATAGGTTTGCTCCGCCGCCTCTCCCACCGCCGCGGCTTCCCGTCCACGCGCCTGCTGCGAATGCGTTCTCAAGCTCGCTCGCGTTTTCCTTAACAGCCCTTGCAGCATCTCCTTTTCCCCATTCGTCAGCTCTTGAAGAAGCATGTTGATATTCCGGTAGTGGACCGGAATGAACTCATCCAGCAACGCTGCAGCCTTCTCTGTAATACGCGGGTAGCGCGCACGCCGGTCGCTCGCATCCACCACCCGCTTCACATACCCTTTTTCTTCCAGATGATCCACAATCCCGGTGATATTCGCCCGGCTCACCAGCAGCAGCTCTCCCAGTTCGTGAAGCTGCATACCGTCCAATCCGCAATGCCGCAGAATCATCAGCACGTTCAGGCTCGCTTTCGATAGCCCAAACTCCGTGAAGTACCGCGCCGTCGCCTGATGAAGCATCTCGCACGTATAGATCAGGTCCAGCGACAACTCGGTCGCTGCCAGGTCGAAGTTTGCATATCCCGGCCCGGCCTGTCTCAGGCGCTCGTGATAGAACGACTCGCGGCGGTCTTCCGGCACAAGCGTTCGATTCACGGGTATTTAGTAAAGTTCCTAATTATTTTCGCACCCTGCAAACTTCCACCGCGCAAATTGCATCGAACGTTGAAGAACGTCCGGAAACTTCGCTATGCCCAAATTCTTGCTGCTGATCTTTGTGACTCTACTAGCCGCCGGTACTCTCTCGGCCGCCGATCTGCAAGGCGTTATCGCCGATTGGAACTGCACCCAAGACATGGTGCGCAACGGCCGCGCCAAGGTTCTCAAGCAGAATCGCAACTGCTCGATGATGAAGAATTACAACCGGGCCGCTTACGGCCTGATCACGAGCGACAAGAAATACTACCGGCTCGACGACAATGGCAATAACCTCGCACGCCGGCTCCTTGCCGACACGCCGGACAAGGACAACCTCAAGGTTGTCGTGAGCGGCGATATCGATGGCGACACGATCAAGGTCACCAACATGAGCGAGCTCTGACCTTCGCCGCTATTTCGCAGGATTCACGCGAATGATCGCCATCATCCCGCTGTCTTCATGACCCAGGATGTGGCAATGGTACACAAAATCGCCCACCGTAGGCCCACGGAAATCCATCCGAACTTTCACGCTCGGATAAGGTCCTTTTCCTGTCCAATACGGCACCTGCACCGTGTCCAGAAATTGTCCATTAGGCACCGGAATGCCGTTTTGCTCCAGCAGCAGAAAGTGGATCTGATGAATGTGGAACTCATGATTTTCAAGTGCCCGGTTTTCGATCGTCCAATCCTCCACTGAGCCCTGCGTCGTGACAATCGCCGGCGGATTATCGGGATTGAATAGCGTAGGCGACTGGCCGTCTACCGTGATGTAGAAATTCGTCGGGCTGTTCGGGTCGTTGGGGTCCGACAAAACCTCCGAAAAGTAAAGCTTCCGGTGTCGCACGGGCTTGCATTCAGCCAGTCCGGCGAAGCGCGCCACCGGCGCCGCCCCCGCTGCCGCGGGAAGAATGCTCGCCGGGCGTGGCGCGTTCGGATTCGCACGAATCTCGATCAGCGGCCGTGCCGGGTCGTTATCTCCATCCGGTCCCGTATCGACATTGCGCGTTGAAAGAATCGCGCTTCCCACCGATGTCGACGGTCCGGTCACAATGAACTCAGCGCGCGACGCGGGCGGCAGCAATATGTGGTTCGCATACACGCTTTTTCCCCTCGCCGTTCCGTCTTGTGAGCCCGTCGGCACTCCATCTAAACCTACAATCTGCAGCGGCTGCACTACCCCGTCGTACTTTAATTCCAGATCGAGAATGGTGTCCGCCCCGGCGTTTACGACTCGCCATAACTGCTTTTCCTCCGGTCTCATCTCCAACACGGCCGGCGTGAAACTCGGGTACGGAACCGGAATGTAGTTGACCGACACATCCCATGACGGAACGTCACCGCCCGGGTCCGGGTTGCCCGGAACCAGATTGTCGCGTATCAACAGCACTTGCTGCGGAAGTCCCGCGACCGCGCGATTCACCTTCTCAATTCCTTCCACTACGATCGCTCCCGAAGCGCCGCCCAACACCGCCGCTTCCGAAATCCCGTGAATGTGCGGGTGATACCAATACAATCCCGGTGGTTCGTCGCGCGGAAAATGCAGGTCGTAGTCGTACGACTCTCCTCCATCCACCGTCGTCTGAATCACCTCGTCCTGATGGCACGTCGGCGGAACATTCGTGCCATGGTAATGAATATTCACCGCCGTCGATGTCATAGGCCCCGTCCCGCAACTCTCGGCAGGCATTCTCGCCACCGCCATCTCCGGCATGCCGGGCATGGTCATGCGCGCGCCAGGTGGCAATTGATTCTTCAGGTGAATTACCAGTTCATCGCCCGGCTGGACGTGCAGCGTCGGCGACTCCGCCCCTTCCGGAGTTGCGAAGCAAAACAAAGTATTTCCGCCGCTGTCCAGCCGGGTCTGGTAGAGGAAAGAAACCTGAAGCCGTCCGTTGTGGCTGTACAAATCCTTAGGCTCCACAATCGTGCTGCCGGCGTCGAACCGGCGGCACGGGCCCGAATTCTCTGCGCGGCCGAGTAACGGCGCACTAATCACAATAAGGGTAAGTAACAAAGATCGCATAGCTTTTGATTCGAATTAAAATGTGAATTTCACAGCCGCCTGCAAGATCCGCGGCGCCGCTGCGCTGACTACGTCTCCGAACGACGAACTGCCGAGCGTTCCATCTACCGACAATGGCCCGAAGAACTGCGCGTGATTGAACACGTTGAAGGCCTCCACACGGAACAGCAGCGCCGTAGATTCAGTCAGCGAGATGTTCTTGCTCAGTGCTACGTCAAAGTTCTCGGATCCCGGTCCATAGAAAAAGCGTCTCGGACTATTTCCGGGCGTCCCTAACGGTTGCAGGCTGAACAGCGAAGTATTGAAATAACTGTTGCCGTTCCGTGGATTTTGATTCAGATTCAGCGGTCCTGGCGCTAATTCTGGCTCGTCGATGCTGGCGTTATTGACGCCGTTCGGATTAGTTCCAAGCAGCGAGTTGTCTCCGGTATTCACTATGGTGACCGGAAAACCCGTGCTCAGGTGTGTGATGCCGGAAATTCTCCAGTCCTTCGTCCAGTGATTCGCAGCATGAAAAAGACGGTCAATCGGCAATTCATAGTCGTAGCTGACTACAAAGTTATGTTTAATATCGAATGAAGACAGGGCATCGCTAAGCGCCATGTTATTGGGGTTTACGGCTTCGCCTAAGTTAGAGGAGTAATCAAGTGATTTGCCATATGTATAAGAAGCAAACATCTGCAATCGCCCGCTCTTGTGCCGGACGCTGAGCTCGAGCGCATTGTAATTGGAATTTCCAATGGCCGCCTGGTTCGCGTTGCTACCAAAATTGGACCCAAGCGGCCCGCGCGTGCCGTTCACCGTCTGGCCCGCCGCAGTCGTGTAAGTAGTATCTTCGCCGAATGGTCCGCAAGTCACCGTCCCCGGGGCCACCGCGTTCGGCTGGCTCAAGCTGAGGCAGAGCGCCGGATTTCCTGGATTGTTTTCCACCAGCACCAGCAGGTGATGGCCTTCGTTCCCAACGTAGCTCGCGCTCAACAGCGTATTCTGTCCAATCTGCCTTTGTATAGAGAACATGTACTGCTCGGAATATGGAATTTTGTTCGAACTAACATACGCTGGAATGCCGCTGATCGGAACATAATCGGACCAGTCGATGTTCGAATCTGGATTGGATCGCGTTACATTCAGCGGCGCTAATCCCACCGGAAATGGCTGGCCAAAGTTCTGTCCCGTTGAAGCCGTGATAAATGGATCGTTGAATAGCGGTGGACCCGGACTCGTGTAAGTGGTCCCATACGGCGCATTGCCCGCCGCCACGGAAACCGTCAGCGCCTCAATGGCGGTATAGAACATGCCGAATCCCGCCCGAACACTGGTCTTTCCCGGGCCGCCGGTCAGCTTGCCAAGAAAGCTATCCGCATCCGCATTCGGCGAATACGCAATGCCGATGCGGGGCGAAAATTCCTCCCCAGGCGGCGCGATCCCGCGATAAACCCCCGGATCCGTCGGATACAAAATGCCCGCCGGCGCGCCCGGAAATACCTGCGACTGTTGACCTGCTTCAAACGTCGAAATCTGGTTGTATTTCTCGTACCATGGCTCAATGCGGTCCCAGCGCAGTCCGTAGTTCAATGTGAAATTCGGAGTAACTCTCCAACTGTCCTGAGCATAGGCGCCTGCATATTTATTACGGCTGTAGAAGAAATTGAGCTGGCTCTGGTTGTATTGACTCGGAGCGCCTAACAAAAAATCTGCAAAATCGTCTCCAGTCTCGCTGCCCGTGAACACGAAATTGCCATTGAACTGGGCAATCGGATTCGCATTCACCTGGTCATAGTGAAACTCGCCTCCAAACTTAAGCGTGTGCTTGCCGATCACGCGCGAAAACCCGTCTGCAACCTGATAAGTATTGTTAACCTGTTTCAACTCATTCGTGTTAGTCCCAAGTGAGAAGCTATTGAATACGGCATTCTCTACGCCCTCGAGTTTTGGTGCTAGTGCCACAATGCTCGGCGTCCCGCTATCCGTTAGAAATCCTTGCGACGCAAGACTGACGCCTACTCCGCCTTCCGGTTTCCCCAGAATGTTGTTATTCCGCATAAAGCTCAAACTCAATTCATTGACGGCGTTCGGCCCGAATGACTTCGTGTCGCTTAAGTTGATGAGCTGTGCCTGCCCCAGATACGCCGCATTGAAACCGGGAACGCTCGCTCCGCCCTGCGCAACCGGATACGGATTGTCCAGCGTGTAGTTATCCAGAAAGTAATAACCCGATAGCATCCCAACCCGTGTATTGGCGTCGAGTCGCGCGCCGCCCTTGCTATCGTCCAACATTTGGTTGTATGAGGATGTGGAGAACGTGTTACTGCTTAAATTCGGCAATGGAATATACGGCAGCAGCTTTTGTGCCGGCGCCGACCACGCCCGCTGTGGAATCACAGCATTGGGGAACACGCATTGGCTCGTGCTATTACAGCCCGCGGTATAGTAATTCTCTCCAGGGGTAACTGCATTGCCCAACTTCTGCGAAAGCAGGTTGGCAAAATAGGGTCCACTTACCGTCCCGGTGATCGATGAAGCGATATCGGATAAGTTGCCCGCTCGATCCTGCACGGAAGGAACTGCGATCGACCCCGTATCGATCCCCTGGCTCTGGCTTGTCCCCTGATAATCGAGAAAGAAAAAGATCTTATCGCGCCGTATCGGGCCGCCCACCGTTCCCCCATACTGATTCTGGTGAAACGTTCCCCGCGTCGGTGAGAAATAGTTTCGAGCGTCCAGATCCGTATTGCGCAAGAACTCGAATGCGTCGCCATGTACTTCGTTCGTCCCCGATTTCGTAACCACGTTGATCTGGCCGCCGCTGAACTCCCCATATTCAGCGTCAAAGTTATTCGTCAGAATCCGGAACTCTGCGATCGAGTCGAGGTTGGGAATAATGGACGTTCCCATATTCACGTCTTCTTCCACATCACTGCCATTCACGATGAAAGCATTCGCAAATTCGCGCTGCCCATTGATCGAAATTGTCCCTGGATTCAAATCGCCCGAAGGTGAAAAGACGCTCGCGCCCACATCCTGAACTGTGTTCGCATTAATGGAAGTGGCTGGCGCCACCCCGGGCTGCAGCGACAGCAGGTCTGTAAAACTGCGGCCGTTCAGTGGCACGGCGGTCATTTGGCGCCCCGAGATCACCTCGCCTTCCTGCGTGCTCACGGTCTCTACGTGCACCGCGCTGTCGTTGACCGTGATGGTTTCGCTCCGTTGGCCCGATTGCAAGGCGGCATCAATTACCAGCGAGCTGTTGGCGTCTACCACCACGTCATTGCGCGTATAGGAGGCAAAATGCGGAAAGCTCACCTCAATCCGGTACCGTCCAACAGGTAACAACGGAAACGCATAGCCGCCGCTATCGCCCGTCATCGTCGTTTTCGTCACGCCCGTTCCAATGTTGGTGGCAGCCACGGTGGCTCTTTGAATGACCGCGCCGGAAGCGTCCGTCACGGTTCCCTCTATACGGCCGCCGACGCTCGCCCAACTGAGAGCGGAAGCCATCAATACGGCGCTTACAGCTCTCAAAATGCTGCCTTTCATCCCTCTGCTACGATATCCGACCATCTCAGTCTCAGATAATACCGACCATACTAGTCTCACATAAGCTTTTGACATTTTTCTGTGAGTTTTGTTCGTCGAGTGGCGATTCTCAGCCCCTGAACGGCCTGCTACGCCTCAAATTTCCTGCGAACCTCTCGCGGCTTGAGCCGTATAAGATCACATGACGATTCGTCTGCTCGAAAGCGCATGGCAGGACCTGGCCTTCGGCGCGCGCCTGTTGCGCCTGAACAAGGGCTTCTTCGTCGTTGCCACCCTGTCGCTGGCCCTGGGCATCGGTGCCAACACCGCCATTTTTCAACTGCTCGACGCCGTGCGCCTCCGCATGCTCCCCGTCCCGCATCCCGAGCAACTTGCGCAGCTCCAAATCGCCAAGAACGAGCACTGCTGCTCGGGCAATTTCTCCAATCGCTGGTCCAACTTCACCTACGCCCAATGGGAGCAGATCCGCGATCGCCAGCAAGCATTCTCGAGCATCTCCGCCTTTGGCGACACTCGCTTTAATCTCTCGGAGCGCGGCGAGGTTCACTTCGCCGAGGGTCTCTGGGTCACCGGCGATTTCTTCAAGACTCTCGGCGTCGCGCCGCTGCTCGGCCGCCTCATCTCGCAAGAAGACGACCACCTCGGCTGCGGCTCTCCCGGCGTCGTCATCAGCTACGCGTTCTGGCAACGAAACTTCGGTGGCGATCCCAACGTCATCGGCAAGCAGCTCTCGCTCGATAGCCATCGGCTCGACATCATCGGCGTCACGGCTGCCAATTTCTTTGGCGTCGAAGTGGGCCGCGATTTCGATGTTGCTGTTCCCACCTGCGCGGAACCCCTGATCAGCGGCGAAGACAGCCATCTCGCAAAACGCTGGCATTGGTGGCTCGCTATCATCGGACGCCTCAAGCCCGGCTTCACAGTCAATCGCGCCGCCGCACAAGCCGCCGCCATCTCTCCGCAGGTGTTCGGTAACACCGTGCCTCCCAATTACCGGCCCGATGCCGCCAAATACTACACCCAATACAAACTCACGGCGCTCCCTGCCGGCTCGGGCGTCTCCAGTTTGCGCAAGAGATATGAAGAACCTCTCTTACTTCTGTTGGGAATCGCAGGGCTGGTTTTGCTGATCGCCTGCTCCAATCTCGCGAATCTCTTGCTTGCTCGCGCGAGCACGCGTGAGCGTGAAATGGCGGTTCGCCTGGCTATCGGTGCGGATCGCGCGCGTCTTATCCGCCAGCTTCTGATCGAAAGCCTCCTGCTGACGTTTGCCGGTAGCGCCGTTGGCGCTCTGCTCGCACAATTCCTCAGCCGCTATCTGGTCGCCTTCTTGACTACGAGCGATAATGCACTGTTTGTCGACTTGGCGCCGGATTGGCGCGTCCTCGGTTTCACAGCCGCGGTCGCCGTTCTCACTTGCGTGTTGTTCGGCCTCGCTCCCGCTCTGCGCGCCACGCGATCGGCTCCATCTTCCGCCATGAAAGCCTCCTCACGCGGCCTTACCGCCGATCGCCAGCGCTTCGGCCTCGGCCGCGCGCTCGTCGTCAGCCAGGTTGCGCTGTCGCTTGTTCTTCTGGTCGCCGCTCTGCTCTTTGTGCGCAGTCTGCGCAACTTGCTGACCCTTGATGCCGGATTTCATCAGGAAGGCCTGCTCATTACCAGCATCGATATCTCGCGCTCCAACTTTCCCCCGCCGCGCCGTGTCGCGGTCTATCGAGAAATCCTTGATCGCCTGCGAACCGCGCCCGTTGTCGAGCAGGCTGCAATCGTCGGAATCGTACAGCTCAGCGGCGATGGCTGGAACGACTCCATCGAGATCCTTGGCCAACGCTCTCCAAAACGTCTCATCCCTTGGTTCGATAACGTCAGCGCGGGCTATTTCCGCACCATGGGTACACCGCTTGTAGCAGGCCGTGACTTTGATGACCGCGATACGGTATCCTCTTCGGAAGTCGCCATCGTCAATCAGGAGTTTGCGAAGGAGTTCCTCGGCGGAGGGAATCCTCTTGGCAAGCAGTTCCGTATCCTGGTAGGACCCGGCGAGCCGCAGCACCTCTATCAGATCGTCGGAGTGGTAAAGAACTCGAAATACCAGAGCCTTCAGGATGAATTTAAGCCGATAGTGTTCGTCGCCCAGTCTCAAGACAAGGAACCGGGGACCGGCATCAACTTCATCGTGCGCTCCAACGCCGCTCTCGGGCCGCTCATGGCGGAGGTCAAGAGAACGCTACTGCAAGTAAACCCCGAGATCTCAATGCAGTTTCAAGTATTCAAGACACAGGTTCAGGATTCCCTTCTGCGTGAAAGGCTCATGGCGACTCTCTCCGGCTTCTTCGGCTTTCTCGCTGTCGTTCTCGCAACGGTCGGCCTCTATGGCGTGATCTCTTACATGGTTGCGCGGCGTCGCAACGAGATCGGCATTCGCATCGCGCTTGGAGCGGATCGCGGAACCATCATCAACCTTGTCGTCAAAGAGGCAGGTTTACTTCTGGGCGCCGGCTTGATCATCGGTACCGTGCTCGCCTTAGCAACCGGGCGAACCGCAGGTTCGTTGTTGTACGGATTGCGGCCAAGCGATCCGGTCAGCATCGTCTATGCTGTCGCCCTATTGGCCATGGTCGCGCTGGTGGCCAGTTTTCTCCCCGCGTTGCGCGCGTCCCGCGTCGAACCCATGGTTGCGTTGCGGGAAGAGTAACCACAAATCTCAACCCGTCGGATCGCCGTGAACCTCCACGGCTTCCAAGTCCTCCTCGTGCACGGTTTCGGCTGGTTCCGGCAGCTTGCCGGTCCAGTTGGCCCATCCCCAAAAGATGGCCGTCGACGAGCTGAGCAGCCCCGATACTGCCCCAATCGCACGAATGCTATAGTGTTGCGAAGCCATACCGGCGGCCATCATCGAGAGCATCATGGTCGACCAGTTCATCGTCTCGACCGTCGAAAACACGCGCCCGCGGAACCGGTCGTCCACATGCTTCAGCAGTCTCGACCAGTTCAGCACGGAGCTCACCGCCACGCTCGCGCGCGATAGGCACATGAACGCCAGCGCCCAACCCCAGTACCGCATCTGGCTGAACACGATGTAAGCGCCGCCATGCAACAGGTAAACGAAGAACACAGTTTTCTTGTAGTTCTCGAACCTGATTCTCTTGCCCAGCCAATTGGCGAAGACTCCCCCAATCAGCAAACCGACTCCGGCGATGCCCCACAACTCGCCCAGTCCCTCGGCGCCGCGTTTGAACACCAGTTCGCTGAATAGCGTAAACAGCACCTGTGCGGCGCCGCCTCCGCTCGCCCAGCCGACTCCGATCAACGCGATGCCCAGAATCAATGGCGTCTTCACCATATATCCCAGGCCTTCGCGATATTCATGCCACGGCCGCGCCACTCTGGTCTCATCCAGGCTTGTGCGTTGGGCGCGGAAATGACCTCGCACCGAGCGCAGATTGGCAATGCAGATGGCCGAAAAGAAGAAGGAAAGCGAATTAAAGATGAAGGCTATCTGATAGCCAAACCGCGCCACCGTGGTGCCGCCAAAAAAGGCGCCCACCGCCAGCGTCATCCAGCCGGTTGTCTGCGTGAGCGAGTTGGCTGTATGCAGCTCGCCTTCGGTCGCGATAGAAGGCAGAATCGCCGACCGGCCGCTGGTGAAGAAAGGCGATGCGATCATCAGCAGGGCGCTCAATACATACAACAGCCACGTCTGTTTATAGCCAATCGCAAGAATGAATCCGAGCGCGACCACGCCGCGCACCAGGTCACTCGCAATCATGATCCGCTGCCGGTCGAAGCGGTCCAGCAGAACGCCCGCCCACGGGCCCACCAGGATCGCTGGAATCGCGCGCGACAGCATGATAGCGGCAATCACCGCGCCGCTGTGCGTCTCTTGGACCGCCAGGCTGAGGACCGCTACGTTGTTGAAATGGTCGCCGGCCTCGCTGACAATCTGGCCGAACCAGGTATAGCGGTAGTTGCGGTTGTCTCGGAGCAGTCGCGTAAAATCCGACATCGGCTCATCTCTGCTCCTGATTGAGGCGTGTGATCACCGCATGTTGCCCGTGTGGCCCAGCGAATATCGTCCCGGCTGCGGCCACACACACATCCCATGCGGTCCCTGCCCCACCTTGATGCGCGCGCGCAGATTCCCGTTTGAGGTGTCGAACACGTACACCTCGCTGTTGTAGCGGCCAGATAGCCACAACTCCTTGCCATCCGCCGTGACGCCTCCCATGTCCGGGCTTCCGCCTCCCGGAATGGTCCATTTCGTGGCCACTTTGCGAGTCCGCAAATCCAGCAGCGAAACAGATCCCTCGCCGCGGTTGGAGACATACATATACTTCCCGTCCCGGCTGAAATACAGGCCGTGCGCGCCTTTGCCCGTTGGTATGAATTCGATTTGCTTGAATGCGTCACCATCGATCACATGCACGCCATTCGAATCCATGTTTGCGATGTAGAACACCTTCCCGTCCGGCGATATCCGGCAGTCCTGCGGCATTCCTTTCGGTTCCAGCTTCAAATGCCCAATCACTTTCTGCGCCGCTACATCCACCTTGATCAGCTCGCTCGAAAACTCGCACGTCGCAATCATGTACCGTCCGTCGATCGAGAAATCCGCGTGATTTACGCCTTCGCAGTTCACCGGAACTTTGTTCTTCACCTGCATGGTCTGCGCGTCGCGAAAATCGATTCGCTTCTCGCGCTCAGCCATCACGATCGCGTACTTGCCATCCGGTGTGTAGTACATGTTATACGGGTCGTCAACATGAATCGTCTCCCCGGGCTTGCCCGTAGCCGGATCGATCTCGGTCAACTGATCTCCCAAGTCTTGCGCCACCCAGAGCTTTTTCAAATCCCAGGAAGGCACCACGTGCTGCGGCTCCAGCCTGCCCTTCCGATGCTTCGGCAATGCGAGGTGGCCGATGATTTTGAAAGTCGCCGGATCGATTATGTCCACCGTGTCGCTCTTCGAGTTCGGCACATACACCCGCGCCGGATCGTTCCGCACGGTAGCACTCAGCATCCCCGGTCCATCGGCGGAATAGACGTTGTGCGGATCCAGCACCGCCGGCATGCCGGGCAGCAAATCCAGGCTCGGTTTTGGATTGCCGGCCGCGAGCGCACAAACTGCCACAGCGGGCAGTAATCTAAAACTAAATTGCATAGCTTATACGTAGGGTAACGCGCCACATTTTAGTGTTCACGCACCTGTTTCTTAAGTACAATCCAAGATAGAAATGTTGCGAACCAACGAAAGCGAAACCGAGATTCTGCTCGGCAATAAGCAGCTTCTGGGCATCTTTTTTGTCGTTGCGATTCTTCTCGGAGTCGCTTTCTACGGCGGGTACGTGGTCGGTAAAGGCTCGTCGGCCCACCACCCGGCTACCACTGCGGCCGCCACAGCTCCCGCAACCGATCAGCCCGGGCCGGCTGCAAATCCGCCAACCGGGGGCGAGACACACTCCGTTCCTGCCGAGTCGGGACCTCCGGCGGAGCCGCCACCTGCGGCCATGGACAGCGCTACGCAAAGCAGCGAGCCGCCGCTCGGATCGCCCAAGCGCAAGGCTGTTGAAAATCCTGTTACAACCTCAAGCAACGTGCCGGCGGCCGAGCCCTTTGCCCCGCAGGCCGGTCAGGCGTTCCTGCAAGTGACCGCCACCGGACGCGACGAAGCCGTCGCCATTGCCGATGTCCTGCAAAAGAAGGGGTTCCGTGCTCATGCTGTCCCGAAGCCGGGCAACAGTAAACTGTATCGTGTCCTGGTCGGCCCCATTCACGATCCCGCCGATTTGTCATCCACCCGCGACTCGCTGCGCCGAACCGGTTTCCGCGAAGTAATCGTCCAGCATTACTAGTGAGCTGTCCCAGCGATTGGGTTAGCAATGATTCTGCGCCGCGGATGTGAGTAAGACCAGCGGAAGGGCTTGGCGACTTTAGCGTATGCGCGAATGTACTTGCGAATCTTGCGGCCCAAGTCGGCGACGGAAGTAAAGATGCCACGCGCCAGGAGATCTCGCTGAATCTTGGCGAACCACAATTCCACTTGGTTGAGCCACGACGAGTAGGTTGGCGTGAAGTGGAACCGCACCTTCGGCTGGCCGGCTAGGAATTGTTGAACGGCTGTGGTCTTGTGCGCAGAGAGATTATCGAGCACGATGTGGATCTCCTTCGCCCAGCGCGCACGCTTGACCAGATCCGAGACGAAAGCGATGAACTCGTCAC
>Ga0335075_10002317_pt1 | contig 30739 bp, 29 predicted proteins | sample Lox_Sample_24_FD_206723 | JGI IMG/M metagenome (GOLD analysis project Ga0335075, IMG submission 206723) | Soil microbial communities from Loxahatchee National Wildlife Refuge, Florida, United States - Lox_Sample_2.4 | ecosystem: Environmental > Terrestrial > Soil > Wetlands | place: USA...
CAGCCTGGCCAGGTGGCGCCGGTCAGCCACGGCTGCCCGTCGGTTGTCATGCGCGGCATCAGGATTCTCAACACGGTCGAGGAGGCCGGCGCATGAGCAGCCAGTTCCAGGCAGGCCATCCGACGTCAGCACCGTCGGCGTCCGTACTGTCGCCGCAAGATGCTGTCGAGCGGGCGCTCGCAGTGGCGAAGTGCGATGACTGCGTCGTCATCGCGGACGAGAGTTCGTCGGCCAACTTGCGCTGGGCGGGTAACTCGCTGACCACGAACGGGGTATCCCGGTCAAGGCAGCTCACCGTGATCGCGATCAGCCGCAGTGGTGACGGGGCCCGGGCGGGGGTCGTGTCGAGGGCGGGAGTGCGCGATGACCAGATCGCCGACCTCGTCGCCGAGGCCGAGCACGCTGCCGCGGACGCCTCGCCCGCTGAGGATGCCCGGCCGCTGCTCACGCCCGATGCGGCGGGCCATGCAGGCGCGGCCTGGGACTCGCCGCCGGCCGCCACTGAGATCGGCGTGTTCGCCGGCTTCGCCCGCGATCTCGGCGGCGCGTTCGAGCTTGCCGCCGGGAGCGGCCGGAAGCTGTACGGGTTCGCCGAGCACCAGCTGACCTCAAGCTACGTCGGTACGTCCGGAGGCGTGCGGCTACGCAACGATCAGCCGACCGGGCGACTTGAGCTCAACGCCAAGTCCGCGGACCTGGCCAGGTCGGCCTGGGCCGGCGTCGGTACCGCGGATTTCAGCGACGTCGATGTCGCCGGGCTCGAGGCGAGCCTGGCCGAACGCCTCGGCTGGGCGGAGCGGTCGCTCGAACTGCCGGCTGGCCGGTACGAGACGCTGCTGCCGCCGACCGCGCTGGCTGACCTGATGATCTACATGTACTGGTCCGCGGGTGCCAAGGACGCGCTAGACGGGCGCACGGTGTTCAGCAAGCCAGGCGGCGGCACCAGAGTCGGCGAGCAGCTGGCCAGCCTGCCGCTAGGGCTGCGAAGCGACCCGATGGCGCCGGGCTTGGGGTGCGCGCCGTTCGTGATCGCGCACGCGTCTAGCCGCGATTCCTCGGTGTTCGATAACGGACTGCCGCGCGGGCGTACCGACTGGATCGCTGACGGACAGCTCACCGCGCTGACGCAGACGCAGCACACGGCAGAACTGTCAGGATTGCCGGTAACCCCGGCCATCGACAACCTCATCATGGCTGCCCCCGGCGCGACCGGTTCGATCGCCGACCTGGTCAGCCGCACCAGCCGGGGCCTGCTGCTGACCTGCCTCTGGTACATCCGCGAGGTCGACCCGCAGACGCTCCTGCTGACAGGGCTAACCAGGGACGGCGTGTACCTGGTCGAGAATGGCGAGGTGACGGGCGCGGTGAATAACTTCCGGTTCAACGAGAGCCCCGTCGGCATGCTCAACCGGATCACAGAGGTCGGCAGCACCGTCCCGACACTGCCCCGCGAGTGGAGTGACTACTTCACCCGCGCGGCCATGCCTCCGGTCCGGGTAGATGGCTTCAATATGTCGTCGGTCAGCCAGGCCAGCTAAGGGTCTCCCAGCCAACTGGCCGATCCGGGCCGCCGGACTTCAGCGCGCTCTCGAGGGCCGCTGTCTTCCGGTCCACAGCCTCTCGGTCCACAGTCTCCCTCTCCACGGAGCCAGGGCCGCGTCAGGCGTCCTCAAGGCGGAATCCGACCTTGAGGCCGACCTGATAGTGCGCCACCTCGCCGTCAACGATCTGGCCGCGGATCTGGGTCACTTCGAACCAGTCGAGATGCCGGAGTGTCTGAGCAGCTCTGTGAAGCGCCCCTCGGATCGCCGGCTCGATGCCATCCGGCGAGGTCCCGACGATCTCTGTGACGCGGTAGGTGCGGTCAGTCATCTGCTGTCCTTCAAGTGCGGGGCCGCGGCCAGGTTTCTCGATGGCTGCGGGCTAGCGCCGCCGCAGCCGGTAGGCGGCCAGTCCGTAGACAGCCAGTAGTACTACCCAGATCACGACCAGCGGGGCAGGATTGCCGCCCGCATCCTTAAGCACCCACCACGCCGCGAAACTCAGCGGGGCGCCGGCGACGACCGCGCCGATGGCCGCCCCGGTCAAGGCCGTCCGGTACTTGCTCAGCCGGGCCGGGTCGATCGGCCGACGAGATAGCCTGCGCGCGCTCGCGAGCCTCTGCTCCACCCGCTCCTCGATGTGCTTATCGATCTTGGCGAGAAAGGACTCCACCACGGCGTCGCCGTAGTCGGGTCCAAGCTCACGATGCACCTCCACGGTGGCCCGAATGTCCTGAGCTGAGAGGGGTGAGTCACTCATGAGCGGCACGGTACTTGACTTCGGAAGGTTCACCCGGAAGGCGCGCTGCTGACCCCCGGAACCATCCGGGTCAGCTCGCCGACCGACCACCCTGACCGAGGCGAGGACCCCAGGTAGTACGCTCTCTGGCGGCCAGCTTGACATCGGAATAACGTGGAGACGTGAAGGCAACCCGAGGACGTGGTGACCAGGCACATCTGGTCACTCAAGCACGCCCCGGCTTGTCCGCGGATATCGCTTACCGCACGCGCCGCTACCTGATCATGATGGGTATCAGGACGGTCTGCTTCATCGCCGCGATCCTGATGTTCGTCAATCACCTCGGCTGGCTGACCGCGATCCCTGCGGTCGGGGCGCTGGTCATCCCGTACTTCGCCGTTGTTCTGGCCAACGGCGGCCGCGAGCCGACGTCCAACAGGGCCTTCCGGCAGTACGAGCCGAACTCTCCGGCGATCTACCGGCCGCCGACGCGACCGGGCAGCGAGAACACGCCGCCGCCTGGACACTAGCCGCGAACCGCTCAGAATCCGGCGTCCCCGGCGCGCCCTGGCATTTCGCCTGATCAGTTAGTCAAGCGAGTCCAATATGTGGATAAACCGGACGGGCGATCTTCCGACATGCCGAGATTACCTGGTAATCCGGTCTTGACGCACTAGGGGCATCTTCGGTGTAACATTCTTACCGGTGCTCTGGTCCCCCGCTGGGGCACCAATTGCCGGCGTTCCGGGCCCCCGTCGGAGCGCCGATGAATGCGACGCCGGGTGGTTTGCCCCCGTAGCCACCCGGCGTCGCTCCATGCTCGGGGCCTATCGGGCCCCTTCGGCAAGGGCTCGCAGTGCTTCAAAAACCCGAGAGCCGCTCTCTGCTCAGGCTCCTTCGCGGCCTTCGCGACGGGCTCGCAGTGCTTCACCGGGGGACACCCCCCGGACCCCCAATGGGCTGCGCCGTCCTCGCGGCAGTCCGGCATATACGGCCTTGAGCTTCGCCACGGCGCAGGTGGGGCCGTTGCGCATCCGCCCAAGCTCTGCACCTGTCGCGTCAGCCCACGGAGTCCGCTTCGCCCGGCCGCGCCCTGCGCTTGGAGCTACCGCGGAGGGCGGGGGCGGCCGGGACGCGGCCAGACCGTTTCGTGTGGTCAGGCCGGGTTCGCGCTGGCGCGCCCGCCAGCACCTCGCCTGCCCAGGCCGGCCGGACCGCCGCGGAGGGCGGGACTGCCGGGACGCGGCCAGACCGTTTCGTGTGGTCAGGCCGGGTTCGCGCTGGCGCGCCCGCCAGCACCTCGCCTGCCCAGGCCGGCCGGACCGCCGCGGAGGGCGGGACTGCCGGGACGCGGCCAGACCGTTTCGCGTGGTCAGGCCGGGTTCGCGCTGGCGCGCACTCACCGAGCTAGGGCTGCAGCGGCCTGGCAGGCTTCCGCGACGTGGTAGCGCGCGTTCCCGGAGGTTATTCGGTCTTGCTGAACTCGGCGATCGCGACGGACATCATCACGAGTCCCATCAGCGCGACGATGCCGAGCGACAACCACAGCGGCACCACCCAGCCAGCCCAGGTGATGTCAGGCGCGAGGTGAGTGTTCAGGATGCCTGAGATCTGTGCTGACACGTTCAGGTGGCTGAAGACCAGGTGCCGCATCGGGCCTACCACGTAGGTCAGCGGGTCGAGCCTGGTGAGCACCGTAAGCCACGCGGGCAGCCCGGTCAGCGGGTACAGCGCCCCGGACAGGAAGAACAATGGCATGACCAGCATCTGCGTCAGCGCCATGAAGGCCTGGAACTGCCTGATCCTGGCGGCCATCATCACCCCGAAGGCGGTCAGCGTGAACGACAGCAGCAGCAGCATTCCGATCAGGCTGATGATCAGCACGGGGTTGTAAGGAACGTGCGCGAACCAGGCCAGGCACAGGAAGATCACGCCCTGGAAGGTGGCGATCGTCGCGCCGCCCAGGCATTTCCCGACCACGATGGCGCCGCGGCTGACTGGCGCGACCAGGATCTCCCGCAGGAAGCCGAACTCGCGGTCCCAGACGATCGAGCCAGCCGAGAAGATCGCCGTGAACAGCACCGACATGGCCAGCACGCCGGGATAGATGAAGGTCTTGAAGTCGAACGTGCCGGACTGCGGCAGGCTGCCGCCGGCCAGGTTCGACAATCCGGTGCCGAGGATGAACAGGAACAGGAACGGCTGCACGAGGGAGGTAATCGCGCGCAGCCGGTCGGTGCGGAATCTGATCAGTTCGCGCCGCCAGACGATGCTGACCGCACGCACGTCGTGCCGAAGCCCCCGGTCGGGCACGGAAACCCTGATCCGGTCAACAACGGCACCGGAGCTGGACACCCCCACCGGGTCGGTTGTCTGCGTAGCCATCGTTACCGCCTGCCTCCCGACCGCAGCCTGTGCATGTTGCGCATGAACTCGTTGCCCGCGCCGCCCTCGGCATCGCGGATGGTGGTCCCGGTGTAGGACATGAAGACGTCATCCAGCGACGGCCTGGACACGCTGACCGAGCGGATAGGAATGGTCGACTCGCTGAACAGCCGTGGCACGAACTGCTCGCCGGATGCCACTGAGAACGTGACGGCGCCTTCGTGCATGGCCGCCTCGATCCCGAATTTGGCCGCCAGTTCAGCGATCGCCGCCTTGTCGTCTGCGGTCTGGATCTGGACGCGGTCCTTGCCCACGCTGGCCTTCAGCGCTTCCGGCGTGTCGATCGCCACGATCTTGCCGTGGTCGATGATCGCGATCCGGTCGCAGTGCTCCGCCTCGTCCATGTAGTGCGTCGTGAGGAAGATGGTGATGTCCTCGCGCGATTTCAGGTCGTTGATGTAGGTCCAGATGGAGGATCTGGTTTGCGGGTCTAGCCCGACCGTCGGCTCGTCCAGAAACAGCACGTGCGGAGCGTGCAACAGACCCCTGGCTATCTCGAGCCGCCGTTGCATGCCGCCTGAGTAGGTGCTGACCAGGCTGTCCTTGCGGTCCCAGAGCCCGACCATGTCCATGACCTGGCGCATCCGGGGCATGACCGCGGCCTTCGGCACGCCGTACAGCTCGGCGTGGAACCGGAGGTTCTGCTCGGCGGTCAGGTAGCTGTCCAGTGTCGTGTCCTGGAACACCAGGCCGATGTTGCGCCGCACCGCGTCGCGCTCGGTGGCGGAGTTGTGACCAGCCACCAGCGCCGTGCCCGATGTGGCGTTCGCCAGCGTGCACAAGATCTTGATCGTCGTCGACTTGCCGGCCCCGTTCGGGCCGAGGAAGCCGAAGGTCTCACCGCGAGCGACGGTGAAATCGATGCCCCGCACCGCTTCCACTTCGCCATACCGCTTGACCAGGCCGGAGACCGATATCACGGTCTCCGGCCCGGCACCGTTGCTGACCTGCTCCGCGCCCGGCTTGACGCCGGCCTGCGCTGCCATCGCTGCTGCCTCCGTGGGCATTGTTCGTCGGGTCCTAGTGGAATGGCCAGCTACGAGAGTAACCGCGTCGCCGCTTGTCAGCGGAACGGCGTTACTCGCCATCACCGGCGGGGTCGGCGGCCTCGTCCTCATCAGCCGCCAGGATCCGGTACAGGGACTTGCGGGTGTCGGTCAGCACCTGCCTGGCCTGGCCGGCCTGGGCGTCGGTACCAGCGCTGATCACCTGGAAGGCCGCCATCGCGACCTGCCCGATGAGCCTGCGCATCTCGATCGCCGCGCCGCCGGCGCTGCCGGCCACGACGTCCCACGGAGCGTTGAGCTCCTCGGTGTGGGCAGCCGCGTAGGCGCGGCCCTCGTCGGTCAGCTGGAACGCACGGCGGCCGCCGTCGCCAGCCTCGGCCCTGATCAAGCCCTCATCCTCGAGCTGCTGCAGCGCCGGGTAGATCGAGCCGGGGCTAGGCCGCCAGACTCCCCCGCTGCGCTCGGCGATCTCCTGGATGATCTGGTAGCCGTTCATCGGCTGCTCGGCCAGCAGCGCCAGCGCCGCAGCGCGAACGTCGCCGCGCCGCGCACGTGGCCCGCGCATGCCGCGCGGCTCCCGCCAGTGCGGCGGCCCGAATCCCTCCGGCCCGCCAGGGAAACCTGGACCGCCGAAGCCCGGCCCGAACCCCGGTCCGCCAAACGGCCCGCCAAAGTGCTCCCGCGCACGGCTGCGGGCTCGCCCGCGCCCGCCGTGCCTCTCATCGTCTCCGTGCCAGCGGCGTCCCTCGCCATCGTCGGCGGGCTCCCACCGGCCCGGACCGCGGCGTCCGCCGCGCTCTTCGTCGTATCGCATCGTCGTGTCTCCTTGCAGATGTTCGCTACGGACTCGATACAGTCGGTCTAGTTCTGACTGTCGTCGTAGCTCTTCGATACGTCAACGATATATCGTTGACTGTCGCTTGGCAAGTCTTTGTTTGCGTGTACCCGTCGGGCGCCGTGGCGCCAGCTCAGTCCTGTGGCCACGGCGCCGGGTTCTGGCGGTCGGGCGAGGCCGCTGGCTGGATCTCGCCAGGCCGTCGGTCCGGTTAGGCGCAGCCTCCGACTGCGTGCCAGCTAGGCCTCCTCCTCGCCGAGCACGACAGCGTCAGCCAGTGGGGCCCAGGCTGGTTCCCGCGTAACCTCGTGCGGAATGCCGGGATTCGATGCTTCCGCGAAGTAGCCGGAACGTAATTCAGCTGTCACGCACTGTCTTTTCACTGAGATTGGCGGCGCGAAATCGGACAAACCGCTGCAGATCACCGACAAAATCAGTGAAAAGTCGGATCAGGGAGCAACCTCTTGCGGCTTTCAATAAAAACGTGGCTTCCGAGCGGCACTCTCAAGGCCCAGCGCGAATGTCACCGCGAGCCGGGTCCGAAGCCCCCCATGCCGCCGGCCAGCCCGCCGCTTGTGCCGCCAGCTGCGCTGCAGCCCGGTCGGCCGGCTGCCCCGTGCCCACGGCAAGACCCAGCAAGTACCCGGTCAGCGCCGCCAGCCCTATGCCGCCAGCCCTCAGCCGCCGATAGCCGACATCGGCCTCGCCGGCTGCAAGAAGCCGACGTCGTTGATTCCGTGGCCAGGCAGCTTCGCAGCGATGCAGCGCTCCCAGCGTGTCACGAGCTCGTCGTCAGACGCTCCGGCTCGCAGCGGCTCCCGCAGGTCGCTCTCCTCCCTGGCGAACAGGCAGTTGCGCAACTGTCCATCAGCAGTCAGCCGAACCCGGTCACAAGCTCCGCAGAATGGCCTGGTCACCGACCCGATGATGCCCACCGTCTGCGGACCGCCGTCGACCATGAACGTCTCAGCCGGGGCGGAACCGCGCTCCGCGGGATCGACGGGCTTGAGACAGAACTCGCTGCTCAGCGACTCGAGGACCTCGTCGGCCGTCACCATCTCCGCACGCCGCCAGCCGTGCTGCGCGTCTAGCGGCATCTGCTCGATGAACCTCAGCTGGTAACCCTGCGCCAGGCAGAACCGCAGCAACGCCGGCGCCTCGTGGTCATTGACCCCGCGCATTAGCACCGCGTTGACCTTTACCGGCGCGAGTCCCGCCTCAGCCGCGGCCGCCAGGCCAGCGAGCACGTCATCGAGCCGGTCCCGCCGGGCGAGCTGTACGAACACCTCGGGCGAAAGCGTATCGAGCGAGACGTTGATCCGATCAAGTCCCGCAACTCGCAGCGGCCCGGCTAGCCGGTTAAGCCCGATGCCGTTGGTGGTGAGCGAGGTCTCCGGCCGCGGCTCCAGCGCCGCGACTCGCTCGACGATGCCGGGCAGCCCGCGGCGCAGCAGGGGCTCGCCGCCGGTGAACCGGACCTCAGTGATACCCAGCCGGGTAACCGCGAGGCCAATCAGCCTGACCAGCTCGTCATCCGTGAGCAGCTCGGGCTTGGGCAGCCAGTCCAGGCCCTCAGCCGGCATGCAGTACGCGCACCGCAGGTTGCACCGGTCTGTCAGCGAAACCCGGAGGTCCGTAGCCGTCCGCCCGTACGAGTCGGTCAACATCACAGCACCTCCTCGGCCTCGGCCGGGTCGGACCAGCCCACTCCGGTTCATGCCAGCCACACCGATGATCTCCACCCTAGAGGCTCGCCGGTCCGGGCGTGCCTTGCTACTGCAGCAATGACAGCGCACGCTAGCTTCCCGTCTGACAAAGATCATGCCGGGAACGCGCGATTCTGCGCCAGTCAAGCCGGCCGGACGCGGCCGATCGGCAGGTGACACCGGCGCCTGGACGACTGCGCGGGCCCGATACTCCCAGCCGAGACCCAGGGCGACGCGGACCCGATGGCCGCGATCGCGATCTACGGGTGCTGAGGCGCGCCCGCTGGCCTGCTTATGCCAGCTGATCCGCCGTCGTGGTCACGGCAGGCCAGGCCCGGTTTGCGTAGTCGGCGAAGTCTGGCTGAAGCCGGTCATACGGCCGCCTGAACAACGGCGAGGAAATCATGAAATCCGCACTCGCCCGGTTGCACGCGACCGGGATGTTCCAGGCCACGGCAAGCCGTAGCAAGGCCTTGACGTCGGGGTCATGCGGGTGCGGTTCCAGCGGGTCCCAGAAGAAGATCAGCATGTCGACCTGTCCCTCGGCTATCCGCGCTCCGATCTGCTGGTCACCGCCGAGCGGGCCGCTCCGCAGGCAGGTAACGGGCAGTCCGAGCTCGGTGCGCAGCAGGTGGCCGGTGGTGCCTGTCGCGCAGAGGTCATGCTGGGCAAGCAGGCCGCGATTGAACCGGGCCCACTCCGCGATATCGCCCTTCTTGTTGTCGTGCGCGATCAGGGCGATCCTGCGCCGGACCTGGTGCTCTGGTTGACTGCCCATGTCAGCCAGGCTCGCACAGCGACATTGCGCAGCCAGGAACGCCGTATTGCCGGAATGTTTCGGCTAGGCCAGCGCTGCCAGCCAGAGCTGTCGCCCGCCGGATAGCCGGCGGAGATCGCGGCCAGGCCGGCAGTTCGCCTACGATGCACTCGCTGGCTCTCGTTGTGCGGGCGCCTGCGGATCGCCAAGCAGGCCGGCCAGTCGGCCGGATTACCGAGGACCGGATCACCAGGATGAGTCGCATGACCGTGAACAGCGCGATCTGGCGCGATCAGCTCACCGCCGAGGAACGGGCTGTCCTCGGCCGGGCAGACGAGGGCGTCGCGGGCGCTACCCCGGACGTGCTGGTGATCGGAGGCGGCATCCTGGGGGTAAGCACGGCGGCGGCCTGCTCTGAGGCGGGGCTCGGCGACGTCATGCTGATCGAGACTGGCCGCCTTGGCGCCGGCGCAACCGGCGGGGCGACCGGGCTGCTGATCCCGGAACCGCACCAGTGGAGCGATCCCGAGCCGTTCGTCGATCTCGAGCGCGCCGGGCTGGAGCGCTGGCGGGATCTCGAGCAGAGTGTCCCTGGCGGCGTGGGCCTGGTGGAACTGGACTGGCTCGGGCTGGCCCCGCATGAGGGCGGTTATGCCGCGCATCAGCCGTCAGGCGTTGAGTGGCTGAACCCTGGCCAGGTCGAAGAGCTCATTCCGGGCCTGGCCCGGCCGATGGAAGGCGCCTTCATCCACCGGCAGGCCAGGGTGAACCCGCTGCGCGCGGTGGCGAGACTGGCCGCCGGGCTCCCGGCGGTCGCCACCGGTGTCGCTGCGACGTCCGCCGAGATCAGCGGCGACCGCCTCGTCAGCATCGGCACGTCGGCCGGGGAGATCAGGCCGGGCGCTGTGGTCTTTGCGACCGGCAGGCCGCCGGTACTCGACGGCCTGCCGCTGGACATCCCGTCCGATCGCGTGAAGGGTCATCTGCTCGTGACAGAGCGGACAGACGTAGCGTTGCCAGGGATCGTCGCTCCGCTGGCGACGCAGATCGAGAACGGTCAGCTGCTGGCCGGCGGTACTTTCGATCTCGGCGACGAGAGCCCGACGGTACAGCAGGACGTCATCGACGCCATCACCGACGGGCTCGCCGCCGTGCTGCCGAGTCTGCGCGGCGTCGGTGTCGCTTACCAGTGGTGCTGCTTCCGTCCGCGGCATCCGGACCGGCGCCCTGTCATCGACAGGGTCCCTGGCCTGGCTAATGCCTGGCTCACGTCCGGTCACTTCCGCACCGGAATCCTGAACGCGCCGGTCACCGCCGCGGTGCTGTCGCGCTGGATCGCCGCCGGGGTGCCGCCGGTGGAGCCAGCCACGTGGTCAGCGACCCGCTTCGGCGCGCACTAGCTGCGGCAGCCGTCGGCTTGCGCGCCCTGCTCTGCGGGCGCAGTGCTCTGGGGGCTTGGCAACTGGCGCCTGTCGCGGTAGCCGTCGGCTTGCGCGCCCTGCTCTGCGGGCGCAGTGCTCTGGGGGCTTGGCAACTGGCGCCTGTCGCGCTCGCCTAGGCCGGCCCGAGGCACGCTAGTCACTGGTTGCCCCAGGCCACGCGACGCCCGCTGCCGCAGGCCACCCAAGCCGACGGCTCGGTAAGTTTGGCAGCACCGCTCTCAGCTGCACCACCGTCAGCGGCTTGAACTGGCAGCGGCCGCGCCAGCAGCAGCCCCGCCATTGCCCGTGCTCACGCCAGCGTTGCCCGCAGGAGCGGCACCGCTGCCACCAGGATCCGCGGGTGCTGACGGCCTCGCCAGCATGACGCGCCGGTCGTCGGGCAGTCGCTTGGTAATCCCCGCCGAATCCAGGTACTCGAGCAACGGGATGGCAGTGCGTCTGGTGGTACCAAGCGCCTCCCTGGCCTGCGCCGCCGTGAAGGGCTGAGGCAGCTTGGCCAGCACCTCGCCGGCCAGCACGCCGGCGCCTGGCGCTAGCACAACCTGGTCGCTGATGCGCATCAGCTGGCCGGCGCGGACGGCCGCGGCGATGCTGCGCGTGTCGAGCCCGAGCTTGCGCAAGCGCTCGGCGTCGGGCGAGGCGAACGGCGCGGCAGCCAGATCGGCGCGAAGTACGCGCACTGCCGCCTGCACGGCCTCAGGGAGATCCGGACCAGCCTCCTGGCCGGCCGGCCGCGCGATGTGCAGGGCACCGCAAGAAACCCTGAACGGCGGCTTCGCAAGGGCGAGCACCAGCCTCCGGTCGGGCAGGTCCAAGGCTGCCCGCGCAGCCTCGATCGGCATCCCGACTGCCAGCGGTTCGGCGGCTGCGTGCTTCGCGAGCACCTCACCGAGATGATGACCGAGGCCACGCCAGTGCTCGGGATCGGTCAGCCACTCGCCGGCCACCGTCGCCGGGTGCTCCGACACGCCCATCGCGAGCATCGTGCTAGCCCGCATCATCCCGTGCCTGGCGAGCAGCTCGGCTGCGCCCGGCTGATCAGGCCAGCCAGACAGCAATCGCGCCGCTGCCGCGGCGGCGCCCCGGCGAGCGAGTGGCGGCGGAGCGACATCGAGCACGACCGCACCAGTCACGACCGGGAACGAGCTGTCGCGCCGGCTGCCGGGGTCGCGCAACAGAATCCGGTCGCCGACGTGCAACGGCAGCGGGTCCGCGAGGCTGAGCCTGGCTAGCCTGGGGCCGAGCGGTCGGACCCTGGCGACGACGCGGGCCGAGCCGACGTGCAAGGTCACGGCCCTGGTCAGCTCGCCGGGCTGTGCTGGCGGTACTGACGAGCCGGGCTGGGCCGGCTTGCCCGGTTGCGTAGCTAGCCGCACGTCGATCAGGTCGGTGAGCGTCCACCGGCCGACCTGGACGAGCGCCATCCCGCGATGGACCGTGTCACGCGCGATGCCGCGCAGGTTGAGCGCGACGCGGGCCACTCCCGAGGCCGCCTGAACCGTCTCGCCGAGTGACTGCAGGTCCCGCACGCGAACCGGTCGCATTGACGGAGTGATCACCAGCTCGTCACTACGGTGCACGGTGCCAGCCGGCAGCGTGCCGGTGACGACCGTGCCGCTGCCAGTCATGCTGAAAGTGCGGTCAACCCAGATCCGGACCGGGGCACCCGGATCCGGCTCCGGAAGGGTGCGGCAGAGATCGTCAAGCGCAGCTACCAGCTCAGGCAGGCCTGCGCCGGTCACTGAGCTGACCGCGACAGCTGGCAGCTCTCGGAGCGCCGTCTGCGCGATCTGCGCGCTTGCCTGGGCGATCACGGGCGCAGGATCGGCCAGGTCGCTCTTGGTGACGACCAGCAGGCCGTGCTCGATACCGAGTGCGCTCACCACGGCCAGGTGCTCGGCGGACTGCGGCATCCAGCCCTCATCCGCCGCCACGACGAACATGACGGCTGGTACCGGCCCAGCCCCGGCAAGCATGTTGGTCACGAACCGTTCGTGGCCAGGCACATCCACGAAAGCCAGTTGATCGCCCGACGGCAGGGTGAGCCAGCCGAAGCCAAGGTCAATCGTCATCCCCCGGCGCCGCTCCTCAGCCCACCGGTCCGGCTCCATCCCGGTCAGCGCACGGATCAGCGCGGACTTGCCGTGATCGACGTGGCCGGCAGTAACGACGACATGCATGGTGTTAGCCCGAACTTCCATAGGTCTCAGCCCGCCGCAGCCAGGGCAGCCGCAGCCTGTACAGCCGCAATCAAGCGCTCGTCGTCCGCCGGGCTCACCGCGCGCAAGTCAAGTAGCAGACGTCCGTTCTCGATCCGTCCGACGACGGCCGGGGCCGTGCCGCGGCGCACGGACGCGCCGTTCCGGAGCTCGGTCGCGAACGAGGCCGGCAGGCTGACGGCCGCACTCGGCAGGCTGACTCCGGGTGCGCCGCCGCCGCCAACTGCAGCGTCCGAGTGCTGAGCACCCGCGTCGATGCTCAGAGCCACGAGGGCTTCGGCGATTCGGCTGGCGCGCTCTGCCAGCTGTGCCTGACCCGCGGACAACTGCTCGGCCACTGGAGGCTGCGGCCCGGCCAGCGTCGCCTCAAGAGCCGCGACCGTCAGCTTGTCGACGCGCAGCGCCCTCGCCAGCGGATGACGCGCGAGTTGCCGGATCAGGTCCGACCGGCCGAGCAGCAGGCCAGCCTGAGGGCCGCCGAGCAGCTTGTCGCCACTGGCAGTCACGATCGCTGCGCCAGCGCTCAGCCAGGTGCTGGCGTCGGGCTCGGCCGGCAGCAGCGGGTGGGGCGTCAGCAGGCCAGAACCGATGTCGCCGACCACCGGCACGCCCAGGTGAGCGAGCTCGGCGACGGATGCGCTGGTCGTGAATCCCTCTATGCGGTAATTCGAGGGGTGCACTTTGAGCACGAAGCCGGTCTCCGGGCCGATGGCAGCGGCGTAGTCGGCAGCTGTCGTCCGGTTGGTCGTGCCGACTTCGCAGATCCGGGCCCCGGTTGATTCCAGCAGGTCGGGGAGCCGGAAACCGTCGCCGATTTCGATCAGCTCGCCGCGGCTCACGACGACTTCACGGCCGGAAGCGAGCGCTGTTGCGGCCAGAACCAGGGCGGCCGCATTGTTGTTGACCACATGAACGGCCTCGGCCGCGGGCACGGCGGCCGCGAGCGCGCCAATCATGCCGCGGCCGCGCCGTCCGCGCATGCCTGACGGCAGGTCGAACTCCAGGTCGGTGCTGCCCGCGGCCACTACGAGCGCATCCTTCGCGGCAGCCGACAGCGGCGCCCGCCCGAGATTCGTGTGCAGCACTACGCCAGTCGCGTTGATCACCGGCGTCAGCGTCGCCGCCAAGGCGGGCAGGCTCGCCACAGCAGCGTCCGGCACGGCGGCTGGCTCGATCTCCCCGGATCGGGCGAGATCCTGAGCCCGCCGCACGGCCGACAGCACGATCGCGCGCCCGAGCCGTTGCTCGGCTGCGGCGAGTCGCGGATCCGCCAGTACCGCGTCGGTACGCGGGGTCAGCCTGCGCACGTCCACGAGCGCGACCATACCTGGCGTCGTCCACATGCAGGCAGAGCCTGGACAGCTCTTCCGTGGTGATTTACCAGCACTTTGCCCAAGGCACTAGGCAGCAAGCACGGTACATGTGCAAGTCTTAAACATCCGATTACGCAGAGAGTGAGCAGACATGGACGACGAAGCCCGTATTCCGCGAACTCGCGGCGCAGTTTGCGGCGTGCTGCTGATCTTGCTCGGCCTGTGGGGCGGCCTGGCGCCGTTCATCGGCCCCTACCTTCACTTCGGCTTTACGCCTGACAAGGCCTGGGAGTACACATCCGGCAGACTGTACTTGTCGGCCGTTCCGGGAGCCGCTGCGCTGGTGGGCGGACTGATGGCGCTCGTCACCCGCAACCGCGCGTTCGGCATCTCCGGCGGCGTGCTCGGCGCGCTCGCTGGCGCATGGTTCGTCGCGGGCGGCGGGCTCGTTCTCGACGTGCTGAAGAACACATCGGTCAACATTGGCGCTCCGCTGCAGAGTGCGAGCTTGACGGCCACGCTGCAGGACTACCTGGAGAGGGCGGCACTGTTCTTCGGGCTCGGCGTGCTGATCCTGTTCGTCGGCGCGCTTGCCATCGGCAGATTCTCGATGCTCGCGGCTAGGGACATCGCCGAAGAGGCGGACGGCTACTCCTACGCAAGCCAGGAGCAGTCGTTCCCGACACCAACCGGTGGCTACCGGACGACGACCGGGCAGTTCCCGTCGGTGCAGGAGACGACAACAGCGCAGTACCCGCCGCCTCCGTCCGGAAGCTAGCTGCGCCCGCCGACGACGTGCGCTGGCGTACCGGGAATGACTGTCCCGCTGGGCGTGGCAGCCCTGGCTGACTCTCAGACCGCAAGCTCGACGCTTATCCACCGCTCGACCGGCACGAAGCCGAGTGCCTTGTTTACCGCGATCATGTGAACGTTGCTGGCCGCATTGAACGTCGTGATGCGGCGTACCTGTGGCTCGGCTTCCATCAGCCAGCGCAGCATGGTCGCTTTCATCAGATTGCCCAGGCGACGGCCTCGATGCGCGGCAGCGACCGCAGTGTCTAGCTGGACGGCCAGGTCGCCCGCAGCCCGGACCGCGAGCCTGGTCATGCCTGCCGGCTGCCCGGTCTCGGTCCTGGTTGCCAGGATGGTATAGACACGATCTCCCTTGGAAAGGAGCCAGTCGTCGGCGTCGGCTACTCGTTCCGGGGTCCATTTCTCGTCCTCGAGGGCGCCGCTTTCCAGCGGCGCGACCTGTTCCAGGTACCCGCCCGGCACCGACCCGGTCATCCGGGCTAGCTCGTAGCCGGCTGCCCGGGTAGTTGCCTCGGTCAGCAGGCCATCGATCACCTCGGCACTCACGGTGTCGAGATACAGGATGTTCCGTAGCCGGCTCACCTGCTCCCGCGCGCCGAGAGCCGCGGCGAACGGAACGCCCGGGCTGTCCGACCTGACGAACCCGATCGCTACGGTTCGCCCATGGGCGCGCAGCCTCTCTCTGGTTGCCGCCGCCAGCGCCGTGCCTACGCCGCGGCGCCGTAGATCAGGGTGGATGACGATGTCGACAAGCGCGTTCGCGGTATTGTCGGCGACTGGTAAGGCCAGCGACGCGTACCCGGCTAGCCGCCCGTCATCAACACGGGCTAGCAGCGTCAGCAAATCCGAGCCCGGATAGGCGCGGCTCAACTCGACTGTGGTCTCGGCCAGCGTCGGCGGCGGCACGTGCGGCCGGTCCACCGGGTCGCAAGCGCATCCCAGCTCATGCAGCTCGAGCAAAGCCTGCTCGTCCGCGGGGTCAAGATCGGTGATCTGCACGTACTGATGCTCGGGGCCGGTCAGCAGCGCTGGCAACTGATTTAGCCTCGGGCTGTTGCCCGCGTCCGGCTCCTCGCACCGACGCCGCAGGGCACGTTCCCGCCGGTTATAGCGGTTTCCAGGATTCAGTTCGGCGGGCCCGGCCGGTCGGGAAGAAGGGGGCGCATGAACGTCCGCTCGTAGCGGAGCACGCACCCGCTTTCATCTCTGATGCGATCCGCCGCGACGAAGTCGCGGTCTTTGCCGAACAGACTGCGGTACTGCTCGTAAGCGGCGAGGCTGGGGAAGCTGAACAGGGCCAGCGCTTTATCGCTAGCGCCCTCGGCGGGGAGGAAGTAGCCATGGTGGCTGCCGCCGTGCTGTTCGACCAGCTCCATCCACCGCCGAGCGAAGCGCTCGAACGCGTCGACCTTTCGCGGGTCGATGACATATTCGACGACGCAAGTGATCACCGCGGCAGCTTAACCCGGCCGGCTCAGCGCACCATTCGCCGTCCTGAGGAACCTCGGTCAGGTCACGCAGCACCTGCTCGTCCAGCGCCGGCAGCTGCGACGCGACGTAAGACGCGAGTACCTCGCGCGAGCGCAGGCCGCAATACGGCATCAGCCTGGCGATCGCGTGTCCATACTGTTCGCATCCGGCCCGGTTGGCGGGCTGAACGGTGCCTCTTCTACTGCTCTCCTGCCGTAATCCTGCTGAGGGGTTGCTCATGCGTTCATTATTCCGGTCATCTCCCCTGCTCATCAGCGTGGCGACGGTCGCCTCGGCGCTAGCGACGGGCTGCTCGAGCAGCACGCCTGTCGCCACCCCCACAGTCACGGTCACTGCGACGCCGACCGGGTCGGCAAGCGCGAGTCCCGGCAGCGCACCAGCGACGACGACGCCCGCCGGTCCGGGTCCTTGCCAGTCCAGCGAGCTCAAGGTCACCCTGGGACGTGGCAGCGCCGCGGCGGGCACGGCGTTCTACGAGATCCTGTTCACGAACGACTCCAGTACCACGTGCACCCTGTATGGCTTCCCCGGCGTTTCGTTCACCGGCGAGACCTACGCTGTCCAAGTCGGCCCGGCGGCGACGCGTAATCACGCCATCCAGCCGAACTTGGTGATGCTAGCGCCGGGTGCAGTCGCCAGCGCGGAGATCAGCGTCGTGGACGCGCAGAACTACCCACCGGGCCCGTGCGGCCTGACGACCGCCAGCGGAATCCTGGTGTACCCGCCGAACCTCACTACCTCGGTCGGCCTGCCATTCAACGGGTACACCTGTGTCCACCCGAAGGATCATGTGCTGTCCGTCGACCCTGTCGTCGCCGGAGCAGGCTCAGGCTGAGATCCGGTCGGGCGTTCGGCACTGCCGCCTACCACCCAACGGGAGCCGGCATGCCAGACCGGCAATGCTTGGGCTGCTCACCTTGTGCTTCGGGCGCCGGTTGCGCTCGCTTGCCCACGCTGAGGTTTCGACCTGCGAGAATTTTCGAATTCACTAGGCAATGACGACAGTCACGCGGTTCACGCCGGACCACGACAGGAGGGCCGCCATGGACCCCAGGCATGCCATCTTGTTCGAGCCGGTCAGGATCGGCCCGAAGACGCTGCCGAACAGGTTCTACCAGGTTCCGCACGCGTCGGGCTTCGGCTCGGGCAAACCGCGCACGCAGGCGGCGTTCCGGGCCGTCAAAGCCGAAGGTGGCTGGGGCGGCGTGTGCGTGGAGTATGCCCCGGTCTCGCGGGACTCCGACGAGATCCCGGCGATCGCCGCAGATATCTGGGACGACCGCGACGCGCAGGCACTGGGGATGTCTGCGGACGCCATACACTCCCACCGGGCGCTGGCCGGGCTCGAGCTCTACCACGGCGGGGCGTCCAGCCCCAACGGGGGCTCACGAGCGGTCCGGGTGGCCCCGAGCCAGCTCACCTCCGAGGTGCAGTGGGGCGGGCTGGCCAAGGAGATGGACGCTTCCGACATCGCCCGCATCCAGCGTGACTGGGCGCGGGCTGCCCGTCGCGCCGCCGACGTCGGTTTCGACATCATCTACGTGTACGGAGCGCACGGCTACCTCATGACCCAGTTCCTGTCGGCGCATACCAACCGCAGGACCGATCGCTACGGCGGCAGCGTGGCAAACCGGGGCCGGTTCTGGCTGGAGACCCTGGCCGCAGTGCGGGAGGCGGTAGGCGATGACTGCGCAATCGCGACCAGGATCGCCGTGCACGGCGACTCCGGGGTGCCAGGAGCGGAGGGCCTGCCTGGCATAGAGATAGACGACATGCTGACGCTTGTCCGGCTGGCAGATGACCTGGTGGACCTGTGGGACGTAACCGTTGGTTCCTGGCCCGAGGACTCGGGAACCTCGCGGTACTACCCGGAGGGCCACGAGCGGCCGTGGGCACACCGGGTCAGGGAGGCGACGGCCAAGCCCGTGGTCGCCGTGGGCCGCTATACCAGCCCGGACCTGATGGCCGAGGTGATCAGGTCCGGCGCAGTGGACCTGATCGGCTCGGCCAGGCAGGCGATCGCTGACCCGTTCCTTCCCCGCAAGATCGCGGAGGGAAGGCTTGACGAGATCCGCGAGTGCACTGGCTCGAATATCTGCATCCTGAGGGAAGAGACCTTCCGCCACGTCGGCTGCGTGCAGAACGCTACCGCCGGGGAGGAATTCCGTCGCGGCTGGCATCCCGAGTCCTTCGCGCCTGCAGCCGACCCGGACAGGTCTGTGCTGATCGTGGGCGGCGGGCCGGCTGGCATGGAGTGTGCAGTAGTCCTCGGTAAGCGCGGCTTCACCGCCGTGCACCTGGTGGAGGCGGAGCCGGAAATCGGGGGCAGGCTGCGCTGGGCCAGGCGGCTGCCGACCCTCGGGGCCTGGGGCCGGATCATCGACTGGCGTGCGGTCCAGCTCGCCAGGCTGCCGGGAGTCGAGGTGATCACCGGCCGGCGGCTGACCACGGCAGACGTCCTTGAGTACGGCGCGGACCTCGTCGTTATCGCCACCGGTTCGGCGTGGCGCGGCGATGGTGCCCAGCCTGGCTACCCTGACCCGGTTCCAGGGGCTGACTCAGCACTGCCGCATGTGCTCACGCCAGAGCAGGTCTGCGCGGGCAAGAGGCCGCCAGGACCTAGGGTCGTCGTGTACGACACCGATGGCTACTACGTTGCTCCCGGCGTGGCTGAACTGCTTGCCGCCGACGGATTCGAGGTGAGCGTGGTCACTACGTTTAACGTCCTGTCACCGGTCAGCGACGAGACGCTCGAAGGTGAGATGCTCCGCGCCCACCTGCGGCGGGCCGGAGTAGATGTCCGCCACGCGACGACCGTGACCAAGATCGGCCCCGCGTCGATTACCGGCTACGACCGCTACGGCGAACCCTGGTCCGCCACCTGCGACGGGATCGTGCTCGTCACCCAGCAAGTCTCGGAGGACACCATGTACCGCGAGCTTGCCAGCGACCCGGTCGCGCTCGCCCGCTCCGGGATCGACGGGCTGTACCGCATCGGCGACGCGGTCGCGCCACGGATGATCTCAGAGGCGATCTTCGACGGGCACCGGCTTGCCCGTGAAATCGATGCGGACGACCCCGGCCAGCCAGCCCCCTACCGGCGGGAACACAGCAGTCTCGGATAACGCCGTTATGGCACCCACGGCTCACAGCGCCCGCTGCTAGGCGGGGAGTGATGGTGCCAGACGGCGCCGCGATCTGGGCCGAGACGGCCCTGCTCAGCTGCGCGTCACGCGGGCCACTACCGTGCCAGCATCCCCACCGAGTCGGCGTAGAAGGACGACTCAGCCCCGTGGAACGCCAGCTGGCGCAACGGATGCGGCCGACGTCTGGCGTGGTGGCGGAGGCGGACGGGAATCGAACCCGCCGGCGACGCGAAGCGCCGCCCACTAGTTTTGAAGACCAGGGGGGCCACCAGGCACCCAGACGCCTCCGGGACCAGACCCTACCGGCGTAATGCCGGACTGTGCCGGGTCGGGCTGCTGTAGAGCGACCGCCAATTCATGATCCGGCAAATTCCTCCGCGTCCTAGCACGGACGAATCTACGTCGGGAAGAGTCCGGTCCGCGCCTGGCTGGCCGCGCTGGGAGTCAGGCGACTCGTCGCGCTCCGGGGCCCGGCACTGGCGTGACTTCCCTGGCCGAGCCGAGCACGTGACCCTCCGAACAGGCAAGCTCCAGGAACACCGGCGCTCCGCAGTCCCGGTGCGTCAGCTCGACAGCAGGGCCGGCGGGCGCCGCAGCGTGCTTGTCCCCCCAGGCGAGCAACGCAGCCATCACCGGGAACAGGTCGATACCCTTCTCGGTCAGCCGGTACTCCAGCCTCAGCCGCTGGCCGGCTTCCTGGTATGGCGCCTTGCGCAGGATTCCCTCTGCGACCAGCCGCGCTAGCCGGCTGCTGAGCACCTGCCTGGGCGCACCAGTCCGCCGCTGCATATCGTCGAACCGCCGGATGCCGTTGAAGGCCTCCCGAAGCACCAGGAAGGTCCACTTCTCCCCGACGACTTCCAGCGCGGCAGCGATGTTGCAGTTCGCGGTGTCGTAGTCAAGCGCCCAGGATTTTGTCATATCGCAAGGCTAAGTTCACTTGACAGACTTAGCAAGCACTCGTCAGGCTGGGTCTATGGAACGAACCCCGGTTGACGTCAGCACCGGCGCGAGCGTGCGGAAGCCCGGCAAGGCCGGCCTGGATCTGACGACCAGCGCTACGGTCAGCGGCCTGCTCCGGGAGGGCAGCGAGGACGACGCTGTGCGAATTCGCGAGTTCGTCTGCGGCCTGTCGCCCACTTCGCAGTACCTGCGGTTCTTCGCGAGCGTGGCACCGCCGAGTTCTGGCTTGCTGCGCGTGCTGTGCGGCGGCACAGGGGCCGACATCCTCCTCGTTACTGATGAGAGCGGGGCTGTCATCGCGCACGGCATGGCTGCCGATACAGCCGTGCCCGGCGGGCAGGCGAGCAATATCGGGCTAGTTGTGGCCGACTCGTGGCAGCAGCGAGGCCTCGGCACGCTGCTGCTGAGCACCCTCGTCGGCCGGGCCGCGCGCCGCGGCGTGACCTCACTGGTACTGGACGTGCTGCCATCCAACGACCGGATGCTGGGCATCATCGCCCGCCGGTGGCCGGACGCGCCGCGCGAGCGAACGCGCGACGCAATCGTCATCAGGCCCGCCATCACGCGGTGGCAGGCAACTGGCCGCCACACCGTGCCTGATGTCGTCAGCATCCGTCGTGACCCCAAGACTCGACAGTCAGGAGACCCGCGTGCATCCGATCGAACTGCCGCCTAGTCAGCCCGCCGCCCCGCAGGCCGGCGTCCTGACCGAAGGCGCGCTGACCGGGAGCACGCTGACCGGGAGTGCGCTAAAAGCCAGTTCGCCGCACGCGAGCGCGCGAACGCGCAGCTACGCCTGGGACGATCCGGCGATCTCCGCAGCAGCCGCGCGAGAGCAGGACGGCGTGGCCTTCCTGCAGGCCATACTCGATGGCAGGCTGCCTGCCGCGCCTATCGCCCGCACGCTGGACTTCGCGCCGGTCAGCGTGGAGCGCGGCACCGTCGTGTTCGAATTCAGGCCCGCTGAGTTCCATTACAACCCGATCGGCTCGGTGCATGGCGGCATGATTTCCACCATGTGCGACTCAGCCTGCGGCTGCGCGGTGCAGAGCTTGCTCCCGGCCGGGACGTACTACACGAGCCTCGATCTGAGCGTGAGGTTCTTGCGCGCCGTGCGCGCGGGCGCTGGCGCGCTGACCTGCACCGGCACGGTAACCCACCTGGGCGGCCGGTCCGCCCTGGCGGAAGCACGCCTGACCGGCAGCGACGGGAAGCTCTACGCATTCGCCACGAGCAGCTGCATGATCTTCCGCCCGGCGGCGGGTTAGCTGGTCCCAGCATGATCACGAAGACAAACGCATCGCCGGCGAAACAAAGTCTTCGCGATCATGGTCAAGGCGAATAACGCGGTGCAAGCAGTCGCCCGAAGCAGCTAGCGTTCGGGCGTGACTAGCGAACTCGATCCCGTTGCGGCGCACAACAGGTCGGCCTGGGACAGCGAGGTTGACTCCGGCAACGAGTGGACGGTGCCAGTCGGACCCGAGGTGATCGAAGCCGCCAGGGCTGGCACCTGGTCGGTCGTGCTCATCGGCTACGACCCGGTCCCGCGCGACTGGTTCCCGGCCACGCTGCAAGCAGCCGACGTGCTGTGCCTGGCCAGCGGCGGCGGCCAGCAAGGGCCGGTGCTCGCGGCAGTCGGTGCGAGGGTGACCGTGCTGGACAACTCGCCTCGCCAGCTAGCCCAGGACCGCCTGGTGGCCGAACGGGACAACCTGGAACTCACCACCGTGCTCGGCGACATGCGCGACCTCAGCGCATTCGGCGACGCCAGCTTCGACCTGGTCTTCCATCCGGTCTCCAACGTGTTCTGCCCGGAGATCGAGCCGGTCTGGCGAGAGTGCTTCCGCGTGCTGCGGCCCGGCGGAGTCCTGCTCGCTGGCTTCATGAACCCAGACATCTTCATCTTCGATGCCGACGCCTCCGAGAACCGCGGCGAGCTGCTCGTCCGGCACGCGCTGCCCTACTCCGATCTGACCCATCTGAGCGAGCAAGAGCGCGCCCGGCTCTGGGGACTGGACGCACCGGTCGAGTACAGTCACTCGCTCACCGGGCAGATCGGCGGCCAGCTGGCCGCAGGATTTGTTATCACCGCGTTCCGCGAGCGCCCGCACCACGCCGGACCCACCGCCGACTACCTGCCCGGCTACTACGCCACCAGGGCAGTCAAACCCGAGGCGGTCAGGCTGGCGTAGGCCCAGCCTGGTACAGGGCGTCGATGACGTCGGCGTACTTGGCGTGTACCACCCTCCGCTTGAGCTTGAAGGTGGGCGTCAGCTCCTCGCTCTCCGCCGTCCACTCAACGGGCAGCAGCTCCCAGTACTTGATCTGCTGCACCCTGGCCAGCTTCGCGTTGGCGTCCGCCACCGCCCGCTCGACCTCGGCGCGGACGAGTTCGCTAGCCGCCAGCTCGGCTAGCGAGCTTTGCTCGATGCCGCGCGCTTTGGCCCACGCGGGCGCGACACCGCCGTCCAGTGTCAGCAGCGCGACCAGGTACGGCCGGCGATCGCCGTAAGCCAGCGCCTGGCCGATCAGCGGATGGGCGACCAGCAGGTTCTCCACGGCTGCCGGGGAAACATTTTCGCCGCCCGCCGTGATGATCAGCTCCTTCTTCCGGTCGACGACACGGACGAATCCGTCGTCGTCGATGGCGCCGATGTCGCCGGTGTGCAGCCACCCGTCCGCGTCGATCAGGTCAGCCGTCTGCTCGGGCAGGTTGAGGTAACCAGGAGTGTTCAGCGGGCCGCGGGCGAGAATCTCACCGTCGTCGGCGATCCGCACTTCAATACCGGGAACGGGCCGTCCCACCGTGCCGAGTCTGAACGCCCCCGGCGTGTTCGTGGTAAAAGCCCCGGTGGTCTCGCTCATGCCGTACACGTCCATGATCCGCACGCCAAGCCCGCCGAAGAACGCGCCGACTTCCGGCGGGAGCGGTGCCGCGCCGCTAACCACGATCTCCGCCTCGCCGAGGCCGAGGAGCGACCTGATCGGGCGCAGCATCTGCTCATCGGCGGCCGCGAACTTCTCGGCCATCTCGGGTGAGGTGCTCTCGCCGTACTGGGAGCTGCGCACGTACGCCAGGCCGGTCTCGAAGGCGGCAGCGACCGCGGCCTTGCGGTCCGCATCCTGCTCGCCGGCCAGCAGGCCCTGGATACCGGCCATGACCTTCTCGAAGATCCGCGGCACCCCGAAGAATGCCGTCGGCTTGACCTCGCCCATCGTGCCGATGAGCTGAGTTGCCGCGTCGTGGCAGAAGTGCGTGTGGGTCGCGTTGCAGATCGCCAGGTACAGGGTGAACATCCGCTCCGCGATATGCGCGAGCGGGAGGTAAGAGACCCAGCGCACGTGCATGCGGCTGAGATCGGCTGCCCGGCCGGCCTCCACTTCGTACAGCACGTTCGCGTGGGTGATCACGACGCCCTTGGGGTTCCCCGTCGTGCCCGAGGTGTACAGCAGCGTGACAGGGTTGTCCGGCTTGATAGCGGCGAGCCGGCTGGCGACCAGGCCTGGATCCGCGGCAAACCGCTCCGCGCCGAGAGCGGCGAACTCCTGCCAGCTCAGGTACGGATCCTCCGCCGGGCAGGCGGCCGCGTCCCGGACGATGACCTTGCGCAGCGACGGCAGCTGCGCCAGCACCGGCTGCCAGCGAGCGAGTTCGCTGGCGCCGTCGATGACCGCGATCTTCGCGTCGCAGTTGCCCGCCATGAAGGCAATTTGCTCGGCCGCCAGCGTGGCGTAGAAGGTGACCGGCACCCCGCCCGCGTGCATCACGCCGAAGTCCGCGAGCACGTGCTCAAGCCGGTTCGGCAGCATGAGCGCGACCTTCTCGCCGGGCTGCAATCCGAGTTCGGTGAACGCCGCGGCCAGCTGCAAGGCCAGCTCCCGCGTCCGTGCCCAGCTGATCGTCTGCCAGGCGTCCGGTGCGTCCCGGTCGGAGTAGGCGGGCATGTCGCCGTAGCGCTCAGCAGTACTGGCCAGGGCGTCGCACAGCGTCTGCCCGGCGGACAGGCGCAGCAGGGCGTCTCGTTGCGCGGCAATCTCGGCCGGCACCTGAGTACTGGTCACGGCACGCCTCCATCTTCCGTCGCGGCGCGCCAGCCCAGCATCGGCCCGGCGCGGACTCATACCGCATGGCACCACGCACGCGCGCGGTTCGCAAGACCAGTGGAGACTACAGTTCTAGCTATGACGATCCAGGCTCCGGTCCGACTCACCCAGTACGCGCACGGCGGCGGCTGCGCCTGCAAGATCCCGCCCGGCGAGCTGGAGGCGGCGGTGGCAAGACTCATTCCGGCACGCAAGCCCGACGCGATGCTCATCGGCGTGGAGCACGGCGATGACGCCGCAGTGATCAGGATCGCCGGCGACCGCGCGGTAGTTGCCACCGCGGACTTCTTCACGCCGGTGGTCGACGACGCTTACACCTTCGGCCAGATCGCCGCAACGAACGCGCTGTCAGACGTCTACGCGGTCGGCGGCGAGCCGCTGGTCGCGCTCAACCTGCTCGGCTGGCCACGGGAAGTGCTGAGCACGGACCTGGCTGCCGAGGTACTGCGCGGCGGCCTGGACGCGGCCACCGCCGCGGGCTGCCATGTGGCAGGCGGGCACAGCATTGACGACCCCGAGCCGAAGTACGGCATGGCGGTCACCGGGCTGGCTGACCCCGCCAGGCTGCTGCGCATCGATGCAGGCCGGCCCGGCCTGCCGATCAGCTTGTCCAAGCCAATCGGCAGCGGCGTGCTGAACTCCCGGCACAAGGCCACCGGTGAGGTGTTCCCGGCCGCGATCGACGTGATGACCGCGCTGAACGATGCGGCCAGCCGGCAGGCGCTGGCGGCCGGCGTCCAGTGCGCGACCGACGTGACTGGCTTCGGGCTGCTTGGCCACCTGTTCAAGCTGGCGAGGGCCAGCGGTGTCACGGCCGTCGTGGACAGCGCCTCGGTGCCGCTCATCGAGGGCGCGGCCGAGGCACTGCAGGCCGGCTACGTGCCCGGCGGCAGCCGCCGGAACCTGGACTGGGTCGCGCCGCACAGCGACTTCGGCAGCGCGTCCGAGGAGATGCTGCTCATGCTCGCCGACGCGCAGACGTCCGGCGGGCTGCTGGTCGCTGGCGAGATACCAGGCGCGCCAGTCATCGGTCAGCTCATCGCTGCCGGCCCAGAGGCTCTGCTGGTGCGCTAGCGTCCAGGGGAAGCGAGATCTCCAGGGTGGTTCCTGCTCCGGGCGGGCTGTCCAGCCAGAGGCGGCCGCCGAGAGCCTCGGCCCGGTCCTTGAGCCCGACCAGGCCGGTGCCGTCGTCGAAGTTGGCGCCGCCGCACCCGTTGTCGCGGACGCGCACGTGCAAGACGCCGTCACCGATGCTCACCTCGATGTCCAGGGCGGTGGCGCCGGCGTGCTTGGCGCCGTTGGTGAGTGCCTCGGCGACGGTGTAGTACGCCGCGATCTCGACTGGCTCGGGCAGCCGCCGGTCGAGGAGGATGTCGAGGTGAGCGGGCACGGCGGATCTGCGGGCGAGCGTTTTGAGCGCCGGGGCCAGACCGCCGTCGGCCAGGACAGCCGGGTGCAGGCCACGGGCGATCTCGCGCAGGTCAGCCAGCACGCCGTCCAGTCCGGCGGCCACCCGGTCCAGCTCCGGAACAAGGTCACCGATCCCGGCCGCTGCGGCCGCTTCCGCGGCGCGCAGGTCAAGGGTGAGGGAGACCAAGCGCTGCTGGGCGCCGTCATGCAGGTTGCGTTCGATGCGGCGGCGGGTGGCGTCGGCGGCGGCAACGGTCCGGGCCCGCGACGCAGCCAGGGCAGTCCGGGCCTCGGCGTTGGCGATCGCGGTACCGGCCAGTTCGGTGAACCCGGCCAGCCGCGCCTCAGTGCCGGGCGGCAGCGGCCCGGAGCGGGAATCCAGGACCATGACTCCCCACAGGCGCCCCTCCACGGTGATCGGCGCGCCGACCGCCGCGTTGGACCCAAACGTGCCGACGGCCTCCGCGATGGGCCCTGACGCTTCACTGGCGTAATCATCGATCCGGGCCGGCTGGCCCGTCTGACGCACCAGCGTCGTCACGTTCCGTCCGCCAAGCTTTGTCCGGGTGCCGATGGGGAAGCTCGGGCCGCTGTTGCTCCATGCGGCGACCACTGTTCTGAAGCCGTCCGGGTCATACCGCGTCATGGCCGTGTACTCGACGCCCAGCAGCCGTCCGACTTCCTTGGCGACCGCGGTGAGCACTTTCTCTGGCGCCGCCCCCTCGGCCACCAGCATCGCCAGCCGCCGCAGGGCGGCCTGTTCCTCCGCGTACCCGCGCAACTCCACGCGAGCCTGGGCGTTGGCGATTGCGGCGGCGGCCAATTCGGTGAAACCGGCCAGCCGCGCCTCAGTACCGACCGGAAACGGCTCCCCCATTGACCCCGCCGTCATGACGCCCCAGACACGGCCTTCGACGCTGACCGGCACGCCGATCGCGGCACGGACACCGAGCTCGCGAGCCTTCGCGCCCGAGCCTGCGGCATCGGCGTAGTCGTCGATCCGCGCCGCCTGGCCCGTCTGGAATACCAGCGTGAGCAAGTTCCGCCCCCCGATGCTCCACTGGCTACCGACGGGGAAGGTAGCGCTGGCGCTGGTCCATGAGGCGATTACCGTTGCCGTGCCGTCCGGGTTAAACCGGGCCAGCGTTGCGCGGTCGGCACCCAGCACCCACCCCGCTTCCTCGGCGACGGCGGCGAACACGGCCTCAGGCGGCGTCCCGCGGGCTACCAGCGTCGCCACCCGCCGCAGCGCCGCCTGTTCCCCGGTGAACCGGTCATCGCCGGCCCGCCACGGCACGGCCGCCATCCTCCGGAGTCTATCCACGCCGTCGTTGTACCTGGTCAGGGACTATTTGGGGGCCGCCAGGCGCAGGATCTAGTAGCGCAGCGCGCTTGACGGCACGATCCGCACCCCGAGTGGCACCAGCGTGATCGGGATGATCTTGAAACTGGCCAGGCCGAGCGGGATGCCGATGATGGTCAGGCAGAGCAGCACCCCGGCGATCAGGTGCCCGAGTGCCAGCCACCAGCCGAACAAGATGAGCCACAGCACGTTGCCGATCACTGAGGCAACACCGGCGCCCGGCCGCCGTTCGATGGTCCGGCCGAACGGCCAGAGCACGTACCCCGCGATGCGCCAGGAAGCGATCCCGAACGGGATCGTGATGATCAGAATGAAACAGACAATACCGACCAGCACATAGGCGATGGCCATCCACAGGCCTTCAAGCACCAGCCAGATGACATTCAGAATCGCGGCAACCATCTGCGGCCCCCTGAGCGCGTGTCCCGGCCCGGCAGCGCCGAGCCGTTACCCACGATCGCACGGGGGCCGGTCGCGCGTATTCACTCCGGCCGGGTGATGACGGCACCGGGTCGGGTGGCGGATCGTGTGGAAAGCCGCGTCCGGCCCGGCGCGCGGCAGCCGAGACCGCGCCGGCGGCGGCGATGGAACGACGAACCGGGGGGAACAAGTGGGCGTTCCGGACATGGATGTGACGGTTGACCAGGCGACTAGCGACATGCTGCTAGCGCTCGCTATGGGCGAATCCGGTGTTATGGGTGAGGCGATGGAACTGCGCGAGCAGCTGCGAGCGCACACCAACCTCGATGCCAAGACGTTCGCGCTGGTGAAGATCGCCGCGCTGGTGGCTCTGGATGCCGCACCTGCGTCCTATCTGTTCCAGGTGCAGGGCGCTCTGGACGCCGGGGCCACGCCGCGCGAGATCCTTGGCGTGCTGACCGCGGTGGCACCGCAGACCGGGATGGCACGGGTGGTATCGGCGGCGCCGGAGGTCATGATCTCGCTCGGCCTGGAACTGCCCGCCGGAATGGACTCAGAGAGCGCAACCAGCAACGGCGGCAAGCGGAGCCGGTAGCGGCGAGCGGGTGGCCAGAGCCTGCCTGGCATCAGGCCGGAGACGGGGAGGTACTGCACATGATCGGCCGACCAGCAGTGGTACGGCGGCGTCCGTTGCTTCGAGCCGCCGCGGTCGGGGGCACGTTCGCTGCCGGGCGGGCAATGGGCCGCCGCATGGCGGCGCAAGATACCGCGCGAGCAGATCAGGGCCAGCGGATCAGCTCAGGCGGCAGCCAGCAGGCTCAGCAAGCCGGGCCGACGCAGGCCAGCGCGGCCAGCGCTGAGGCGTCGATGATGGATCAGCTCAGCCAGCTCAGCATGCTGCACCAGCAGGGCTCTCTCACCGACGACGAGTTCGCGGCAGCGAAGGCCAAGGTGCTGGGCGGCTGACTTCGCAGCTGCGAGCTTCGCGGTGCCGGGCCGCAACAGATGATCTTGACGGCTGCGAGTTTCACCGGCGAACCGCGGCGGACAGGTGTCAAGCTTCCCCGGCGCGGCGCTGGACGAACTCGAAACCGAACCGGCCCTTGACGCACAGGTGACCATTACCGACGTCATGGTCGAGCGGCGAGGTGACCTTGACTATGCGGTTGTCCTGCACGTGCAGCTCTAGGTTGCAGCCCACTCCACAGTAGGGGCAGATGGTCGTGGTCACGCTCTGCCGCGACTCATCCCAGTCGCCGGACTGTCGCATCTTGTACTCGCTGGCGAACATGAGCGCGCCGGTTGGGCAGACCCCGATGCAGTTCCCGCAGTACACGCAGGCCGAGTCGGGCAGGCTCACGTCGAACTCGGTGGAAATGCGGGCGTCGAAGCCCCGCCCCGCGACGGCGATCGCGAACGTGTTCTGGGCGACCTCGCCGCACGCTTCCACGCACTTGTAGCACAGGATGCACCGCGAGTAGTCGCGGACATAGCTGTCGTTGTCGTACTTGACCGGCTGGGCTACGGTCTCCGCCTGCGAGCCGTCGGCGAGGTGATGCTCACCGGGCCTGGTGGCGTCTCGCTGTCCGGCGGCATTCGGCGCCGCCGCCGGGCCATACCGGGCCGGATCGGCGCCGTATCGGTCCATCCACCGGCGCACCTCCGGCGCGGCGTACTCGAGGTCCACAGAGGAGGCGAGGAATTCCAGCACCATCCGCCGGCTGGTACGCACCCGCTCGGAGTCGGTGTGCACGGTCATGCCCGGCTCTGCCCGGCGCGAGCAGGACGGGACGAGCGTCCGCGAGCCCTCGACTTCCACGACACAGACGCGGCACACGTTAACCGGGTCAAGGTTGTCGAGGTAGCACAGTGTTGGCGTGTCGATGCCCTGCTGCCGGCAGGCATCCAGCAACGTCGCACCTTCGCGAACCCGGACGGACTGCCCGTCGATCGTGACGTCGACCAGCCGCCGCGGCGCTTCCAGGAACACGGCTGTCATATCGGCTCCCTTGCGCTCGGACCGGCGGTTGCCGTATGGATCAGTCCCAGGCTTACCGCAGATGCGGCGGCGCTGATCGCGGTTTGGCCCAGGCCGCAGATCGATGCGTCCCTGGCCACCGAGCTGATGTCAGCAAGCAGCGCAAGTTCCTGCTCGGCCGAGCCCAGCGGGGCGCCACGCGCGAGCCGGCCAATCAGCTCCTCCTGCCGCACCGTCCCGAGCCTGCATGGCACGCACTGGCCGCATGATTCGTCGCGGAAGAACTGCGCGACCCTCTGCAGCAGCCCCGTGACATCCACCGTGTCGTCGAGCACCAGCACAACGCCGGACCCGAGCGTCGCGCCAATGGCGCGCACGCCCTCGAACGTCAGCGGCGTATCCAGCGCGCCCGGTCCTACGAACGACCCCGCGGCGCCGCCCAGCAGGACCGCCTGCAGCGGCCGCCCATCGCGGACACCGCCCGCCGCGTCGATTACCTGCCGCAGCGTGACTCCGAACTCGTGCTCATACAGGCCAGGCCGCGCGACACAGCCAGCCAGGCAGAACAGCCGGGTGCCAGCCGAGCCCTCGGTGCCGATCTGGGCGAAGGCCGGGCCGCCGATCCGAAGGACCTCGGGCACGCACAGCAGGGTCTCCACGTTATTGACCGCCGTCGGCTTGCCGAACAGCCCGACTTGTGCCGGGAATGGCGGCTTGTTGCGTGGCTCGGCGCGCTTGCCCTCGATGGAGTTGATCAGCGCGGTTTCCTCGCCGGCAATGTAGGCGCCGGCGCCTCGCCGCACCTCGATGTCGAAGGTGAAACCCTCGCCCATGACGTTGTCGCCGAGGAAGCCGCGTACGCGCGCCTGCTGGGCGGCGTGGTGCAACCGGGATTCGGCCAGCGGGTACTCGCCTCGGACATAGATGTAGCCCTGCTCGGCGCCGCACACGTAGCCCATGATGGTGAGGGCCTCGAGCAGAGCGAACGGGTCGTGCTCCATCAGTACCCGGTCCTTGAACGTGCCAGGCTCGGACTCGTCGGCGTTG
>Ga0335075_10002318_pt1 | contig 30726 bp, 25 predicted proteins | sample Lox_Sample_24_FD_206723 | JGI IMG/M metagenome (GOLD analysis project Ga0335075, IMG submission 206723) | Soil microbial communities from Loxahatchee National Wildlife Refuge, Florida, United States - Lox_Sample_2.4 | ecosystem: Environmental > Terrestrial > Soil > Wetlands | place: USA...
GGTCCGCCATCAGCCATCGCGAGCCGGAACCCGCTCGCGGCCGCGGCCGGGTCATCGGCCAGCAACCACTGCTCCCCGGCCCGCAGGAAAGCCTCAGAACGCGGCATCGAGTCGGTCTGGGTACCGATCACGGCGAGCTTGCTCATCCGCCTGGCTGCGGTCTGGTGGTCGCCGCTGGCGGCGGCGTCGAACTCGATCGCGTCGAATTCCTCGCGGCTCAGAACAGGCACGTTACGTAAGGTACCCGGCAGAAGCGGGTCTACAACGCGGCATTGCCGATCGGCAACCGGCTATCTGCGCGATCGCAACCGGCTATCTGCGGGAGCGCTCCAGCGCGTCCCAGAAGCCGCGCCGCAGCGAGTGCCTGACCTCGTCGTGCAGCAGTGAGTCGATGGGCAGCGCCGAACCCTGCAGCAGCCGCGCCTCAAGATCAGAAGGCATCCGCGGCTTGCGGGCCAGGACCGCCTCCAGCCACAGCGCCGGGGCGTCGCGCGCCACTGCGTCGCCAAAACCGAACCCCTCGGCGTGCGCGGCCTGAACGGCATCGGCCAGGGAGATCGCCACCGGCTGGGACACGGGCTGGGGGAGGGCAGCGTGCGCCGCCGATTGCGGCCCGCTATAGGGACCCTGCTCGTGCTGCGGAGCTGAATACCGGGGCTCCGGGCTGGATGCGCCGTGCTGGCCCGGCTGAGCAGCAGGGAACGGCGGCGGATAAGACGGCTGCAGGGCGGTTCCGGCGCCGAAGGCGCCAGGCGCCGGCAGCCCGGGTGGGTACTGGGCCGGCCCCGGGTGGTTGTCTCCGAACCGGTCGGGCGGCGGGCCCTCCGCGAACCGCCCCGGCGGCGGCTCGGCGAACCGGCCCGAGGCGGGACCTTCGGCAAACCGGCCCGGTGCTGGGCCGTCCGCGAACCGACCCTGCTCGGCGGGCTCGGCGAACCGCCCTGGCTGCGCGGGCTGCTGGTAACGGCCCTGGTCCGGGGGCTCCGCGAACCGCCGCTGGTCAGCGGGTTCCGCGAACCGCCGCTGGTCAGCGACCTCCGCGAACCGCCCTTGCTGCGGGGGCTCGGCGAACCGGTTTTGCTCAGGGGACTGCTCGGGGAACCGGCCCTGCTGCGGGGTTTCAGCGAACCGGCCGGGCGCGGAGCCGGCGCTGTCTGGCGAGCGGTAGTCACCCGGGCCAGGCCCGTAGCCCGTTCCTCCCTGACCGGCCTGGGCTGGGAGCTGCGAGCCGGGCGATCCTTGACGGCCCCCATTGGCGGCGGCGTCCTGGGACCACTGTCCACCGGCCGGCTGCCCATAGCCGACCTGCGGCGTCGGGGCGGCCAGAGGCGGGGCGGGCGTCGCGGCCGGGGGCGCAGCAAGTGCCGCCGGCGGACCCGCGATGGGGGCTTGGGAGCCGGCCGGCTGCTGCGGCTGAGCCACGGCCGGGGCCTGCAGGGCAGCCGCGTGCTGCGCCGGGGCCGGCGAGACCGGCTGGGCCTGGACGGGAGGCTGGGCCTGAGCGGGAGGCTGGGCCTGAGCGGGAGCCTGGTGCTGAGCCGGAGGCTGGGCCTGGGGCGGAGCCGGTGCTGGCGAGGCGGCCAGATCATGGGAGACGTCCGCTGGCTGGGCGGAAACGTCAGACCGGGCGCGGGCCGGAGGCTGAACGGGTGCCTGCGGCTGAACGGGTGCCTGCGGCTGAGGGGCAGCGGACGCCGCCTGGGCCGGATCGGGAGCTTGAGACGCCACCTGGGCCGGCGCAGGGACCTGAGGTTGCGCAGCCGCGGGAGCCTGGGCCGGAGCAGCGGGCTGAGATTGCGGAGCCGCGGGAGCCTGGGCCGGAGCAGCGGCCTGCGGTTGCGCAGCCGCGGGAGCCTGGGCCGCGGTGGAGGGCTGGGACGCACTGGCCGAGGGGCGCTGGTAATCCAGGGGGCTGGTGTAGGCCGGCGGGGGCGGAAGCGCTGCAGCCGGCAGACCCTGGTGGGTCATCGCGCCGAGGCCGGCCCCGTGGCCGTTGGTCAGGCCACGCCGGGGGTAATTGCCATTCCGGTACTGGTCGTCCTGGTCGGCTGGCTCGGCCGCGGCGATGAGATCCACAAATGGCCGCAAGTGGGCGCCGGAAATCTCCACGATGTCATCGCATTCCTGGCGCAGCGGCCTGGGGACGGTCCAGTTCCCCTCGGCCGCTATGTGCGCGATGACCACCCGCAGCCCGAGGTCTTGCACCTCGGCGACTACCTCGGTGAGATCCTCTTCCGGGCTGACAATGATGGCGTCACTAACCGCGTGGTTCCTGGCCAGCGTGGTGAGGTCACGGTGCATGTCGGCCGCCACGCCCTCGCGCCGGCCGGGGCGGACCCGGCCGAGCCGCAGCTTGACTCCGGGGAGGTCAGCCAGGGTGTTGTGCTCGGAATTGGGTCGCCCCTCGGCCGTTGCCTCGTACCAGTAGCAGCGCAGCACCGGCAGGCCGGTGCGATCCCGGGACATCCCGGTGAGCAGCTTGACCAGGCCCGCGTAGTCCCAGGAGACCGAGTCCCGCCGACGGGTTCCATGGACGGCCATGGCGCCGTCTGCGAGCACATAGCCCGCATTCACGAACAGCGCGCAACGATCCACGCGACACCGTCCTTCCCTCCGGGCGAGACGTTACCAGCGCGTGGCCAACGTCGTGACATAACGCGCAGATCACGGGTTATCTCTCAGCTTCGAGTGTTCACGGCGGGAGATAGGCTTGGCTGCCGTGACTGACCGTAGCGAGCTGCTCAGTGCCATCCAGGCCAAGGCAGTGATCCACGGCGACGTTGTCCTGTCGTCCGGGGAGCGGGCGAACTGGTACATCGACCTGCGCCGGATACTCCTCGACGGCCGCGCCGCGCCGCTCGCCGGGCGGGTGATGCTCGAGGTGACCGCCGATCTGGATTACGACGCGGTCGGGGGCCTGACGCTCGGCGCCGATCCCGTAGCCGCGGCGATGATGCACGTCGCTGCGGCCCAGGGCCGGAGCCTGGATGCCTTCGTGGTGCGCAAGGCCGAGAAGACCCACGGCCTGCAGCGCAGGATCGAGGGACCCGACGTGGCCGGCCGGCGCGTGCTGGCCGTGGAGGACACGTCGACCACCGGAAATTCCGTGCTGACCGCGGTGGACGCGCTGGCCGAAGCCGGTGCCGAGGTAGTCGGGGTGGCGGTCATCGTGGATCGCGGAGCAAGGCAGCGGGTCGCCGACCGCGGTCTGCCCTACCGGGCCGCGTACCAGCTGGCCGACCTGGGCCTGGGCTGAACTGTGCTGGCCGGGGGGACGAACCCCCGCCGGGCTGGCCACCGCCTCAGGCCAGCGCGTGCAGCGCGGAAATCCCCACCACGAGCAGCACGATCACGACCATCACCACCACCCCGGTTAGCAGGTAACGCAGGCGCGGTCGTGGATCGGGATCGTGACGTCCCATGAGCCGACACTAGTCCTGGATCGAGTCACCTTCCGTTAACCAGCGAAATCCGGCGGTTCGGCCGCCGCCAGCCCGGGAATCGGGCCGCGCTTTTCCTGGGGCCAAGCGCTGGTTCCCGGTTGCGGCCGGGATACTGGAAGGGCACCGAGTGTGAAGGAGCGGCCGTCATGCCGATCGCGACGCCTGAGATATACGCGCAGATGCTCGACCGCGCGAAAGAGCACGGATTCGCCTATCCGGCGATCAACGTGTCGTCCAGCCAGACGCTGAACGCGGCTCTCCGCGGGTTCGCCGAGGCCGGAAGCGACGGGATCGTCCAGGTCTCCACCGGAGGGGCCGAATACCTGTCGGGCCAGTCGGTCAAGGACATGGTCACCGGGGCGGTGGCGCTGGCCCACTTCGCCAGGACAGTGGCGGCGCGGTATCCGGTGCACATCGCGCTGCACACCGACCATTGCCCCAAGGACAAGCTGGACGGATATATGCGCCCGCTGGTCCAGATTTCCACCGAGCGAGTGGCGCGGGGCGAGGAACCCCTGTTCCAGTCGCACATGTGGGATGGCTCGGCCGTGCCGCTGGACGAGAACCTCCAAATAGCCGCCGACCTGCTCAAGAAATGCGCCGCCGCGCACGTGATCATGGAATTGGAGATCGGGGTCGTCGGCGGCGAGGAGGACGGCGTTACCGGCGAGATGAACGAGAAGCTGTACAGCACTCCAGATGACGCAATGGCCACGGCCGAGGCACTGGGCCTCGGTGAGAATGGCCGGTACATCCTGGCCGCGACGTTCGGCAACGTGCACGGCGTCTACAAGCCCGGCCACGTCAGGCTGCGGCCCTCGGTGCTGAAGGAGATCCAGGACGCGGTCGGCGCCAAATACGGCCAGGACAGCCCCTTCGACCTGGTGTTCCACGGCGGGTCAGGCTCGGCGCTCGAGGACATCCGCGAGGCGATCTCGTACGGCGTGGTCAAGATGAACGTGGACACCGACACCCAGTACGCCTTCACCAGGCCGGTCGCGGGCCACATGTTCATCAACTATGACGGGGTGCTCAAGATTGACGGCGAGGTCGGCAACAAGAAGGCATACGACCCACGGACCTGGGGCAAGGCGGCAGAGGAAGCGATGACCGCGCGCGTCGTCCAGGCCTGCCAGGACCTGATGTCGGCGGGCAAGGAGATCGGCTGACCCCGGCCGGCTCAGCCCGGAGCGGCCGGCTCAGCCCTTAGCTGGCCTGCCCAGCCCCCAGTGGCCCGTTCAGGCCGGAGCGGCGAGTGCTGACAGGGCGTCGAACTGCTCATCGGTCAGTTCGACCTGGGCAGCTTCGACGTTCTCTTCCAGGTGCGCCACCGATCCGGTTCCCGGGATCGGCAGCATCACCGGTGACCGCCGCAGCATCCAGGCCAGCGCCAGCTGGACCCCGGTGGCACCCGACTGCCTGGCCAGCTGAGCCAGCGGGCCAAACGGCGCCGCGAACTGGCCGGTGGCGATCGGGCAGTACGGGATGAACCCGAGCCCTTCCCGCTCGCAGTAGTCCAGCACGTCCTCGGACCCGCGGTCGAGCAGGTTGTACAGGTTCTGCACGGACGCGATCGGCGCGGTCAGCCGCGCCTCGCCGATTTCCGGCACGCTCACGGAGGACAGCCCGATGTGCCGGATCTTGCCCTCCTTGCGGAGGTCGGCCAGCTCGCCCACCTGGTCCGAGGCCGGGATCTCGGGGTCAATCCGGTGCAGCTGGTAGAGATCGATCGTGTCCAGGCGGAGGCGGCGCAGGCTCATCTCGACGCACTGCCTGAGATATTCGGGCCGGCCGACCGTGCCCCACTGGTCCGGCCCGCTGCGGGTCAGGCCGCCCTTGGTGGCGATGGTGACGCTGTCATAGGGATGCAGCGCCTCGCAGATCAGCTCCTCGCTCACGAACGGCCCGTAGGAGTCCGCGGTGTCGATGAAGTCAACGCCGAGTTCCACCGCCCGGCGCAGCACCCTGATCGCCTCGCCACGGTCGGCCGGCTCCCCCCAGACGCCCCGGCCGGTGATCTGCATCGCCCCGTATCCGAGGCGGGTGACCGCGACGTTGCCGCCGAGTGAGAACACGCCGCTGGCCGCCGCAACGAGCTCGCTATCCAACATGCAGCTAACCTATCCGGCAAGATGGCCGCCATGACGCACGACAACCTGCTCGGCGGGCCTCCGCCGACCTACCTCCCGGACGACCCCAAGGCCGCGGACGCGCTGCGCACCGCCACCGACCCGGCCCGCGCGGCCGCCAGCTTTCCCGCTTACTGCGCCGCCTGGGCGGCCCTGGCCGAGCGCGCGCTGAACGCCGGAGATCCGGTCGCCGCGTACGCGTATGCCAGGACCGGCTACCACCGCGGCCTGGATCAGCTACGCCGGGCCGGCTGGAAGGGCTACGGGCCGATCCCGTGGGAGCACGAGCCGAACCGCGGCTTCCTGCGCTCGCTGCACCTGCTCGCGGTCGCGGCCGCCGCCATCGGGGAGGACGACGAGGCAAGCCGCTGCCGTGAGTTTCTCCGCGACAGTAGCCCTGCGGCCGCCGAGGCCCTCGACCCGGACTGACCAGATCATCCGGTAGCATCGCAGCGCAAGAGCCCCTGTCGCGCTTGCCTGGACCTGCAGAGCAGCCGGACAGGGGTTTCGGCGTTATGCGGAGGGGCCTGGTGAGATGCCCGCCATCGTGATCGTGGGCGCACAGTGGGGCGACGAGGGCAAGGGCAAGGCGACCGACCTGGTCGGTGACGACGTCGACTACGTGGTCAGGTACCAGGGCGGCAACAATGCCGGCCACACGGTCGTCATCGGCGAGGAGAGCTACGCCCTGCACCTGCTGCCGGCTGGCGTGCTGTCGAAGAAGGCCACGCCCGTGATCGGCAACGGGGTCGTGATCGACCCGGCCGTGCTGCTCGAGGAGATCGACGGCCTGCAGGCCCGCGGGGTGTCCTGCGACCGGCTCCTCATCTCGGCCAACGCGCACCTGATCATGCCGCACCACATCGCGCTCGACAAGGTGACCGAACGCTATCTGGGTCAGTCCCGCATCGGCACCACCGGCCGCGGGATCGGGCCGACCTACAGCGACAAGGCGGCGCGGATGGGCATCCGGGTGCAGGATCTCCTGGATCCAGGGATCTTGTGCCAGAAGCTCGAGCTCGTGCTGCGCGAGAAGAACCAGGTGCTGACCAAGGTCTACAACCGCCGCGGGATAGACGCCGAGACCACGGCCAAGGAGTACCTGAGCCACTTCCAGCGGCTGCAGCAGTACGTGGCCGACACCGGCCTGGTCCTCAACCAGGCCCTGGACCGGGGTCAGGTGGTCCTGCTCGAAGGCGCCCAGGCCACCGAGCTCGACGTGGACCATGGCACCTACCCGTTCGTGACCTCGTCCTCGCCCACGGCGGGCGGTGCCTGCGCCGGCTCGGGCGTGGGCCCGACCAGGATCACCAAGGTGATCGGGATCGTGAAGGCCTACACCACACGGGTGGGGGCCGGCCCGTTCCCCACCGAGCTCACCGGCGAGAAGGGCGACTGGCTGCGCAAGACCGGCCACGAGTACGGCGTCACGACCGGACGGCCACGCCGCACCGGCTGGTTCGACGCGGTCATCGCCCGCTACGCCACCCGGGTCAACGGGATTACCGACTACTTCCTGACCAAGCTCGACGTGCTGTCCGGCCTGGAGCGGGTGCCGGTGTGCGTGGCCTACCAGGTCAACGGCAAACGCTACGACGAGGTCCCGATGACGCAGACCGACTTCCACCACGCGGTTCCGGTGTACGAGTACCTGGACGGCTGGTGGGAGGACATCTCCGCAGCCAAGGAGTTCGGCGACCTCCCCCGCAACGCCCAGGCCTACGTGCGCACGATCGAGGGCATGATCGGTGCCCCGCTGTGCGGAATCGGCGTCGGCCCGCGGCGTGACCAGACGCTCCAGCTCCGGCCGCTGATCTGAGGGCGCAGGCTTCCAGCCAGGAGCCACCGCCGCCGGGAACGACCGGCGGCCGGTAGGCTCGCCGCCGTGCGCGTCCTCGTCATCGGATCCGGCGGCCGTGAGCACGCCCTGGTCCGTGCCCTGGCCAGGGACAGTGACGTCACCGGCCTGCACGCCGCACCCGGCAATCCCGGTATCGCCCAGGTCGCCGAAGTCCACGCGGTCACGCCCACCGACCCGGCCAGCGTTACCGCACTGGCCGCCCGGACCGGCGCCGGCCTGGTCGTCATCGGCCCGGAGGCACCGCTGGTGGTCGGCGTGGCCGACGCCGTGCGGGAGGCCGGGATCAGCTGCTTCGGGCCGAGCCGCCCGGCGGCCGCGATCGAGGGCTCGAAGTCGTTCGCCAAGCAGATCATGTCCGCAGCCGGCATTCCCACCGCAGCGGCTCGCACGTGTACCACCGACGCCGAGGTCAGCCTGGCCCTGGACGCCTTCGGGCCGCCCTACGTGGTGAAGGCGGACGGGCTGGCGGCAGGCAAGGGCGTCGTCGTGACCAGCGACCGGGACGAGGCCGCCGCGCACGCGCGGGCCTGTGGCACGGTCGTGATCGAGGAGTTCCTCGACGGGCCCGAGGTGTCGGTGTTCGCGCTGGCCGACGGCGAGCGGGCGGTGCCGCTCCTCCCGGCCCAGGACTACAAGCGCGCCCACGACGGCGACACCGGGCCGAACACCGGGGGCATGGGCGCCTACGCACCCCTGCCCTGGGCTCCGCCCGACCTGGCCGAGGAGGCGCTCTCCGGGGTCATCCTGCCCGCCGTCGCCGAGATGCGCCGCCGGGGAACCCCGTACGCCGGCCTGCTGTACGCGGGCTTGTCCCTGACCGCCGCCGGGCTCCGGGTGGTGGAGTTCAACGCCCGCTTCGGCGACCCAGAGACCCAGGTGGTGCTCGACCGGCTGGCCACGCCGCTGGGCGGGCTGCTGAACGCGGCCGCCACCGGCAGGCTGGCCGGCGTTCAGGGCCTGCGCTGGGCGCCTGGTGCCGCGGTGACGGTCGTGCTCGCGGCGGCTGGATACCCAGGGACGCCGGCCAGTGGCGACCACATTGAAGGCATTGCCGAAGCAGAACGGGTAGCGGGCGCCTACGTCTTGCAGGCGGGAACGGCTGCGTCGGCGGACGGGCGGCTGGTATCAAGCGGCGGCCGGGTGCTCAACGTCGTGGGAACCGGCCCGGACATCGCCACGGCACGCTCGGCGGCCTACCAGGCAGCGGGCCAGATCAGCATGCACGGCGGCTGGTATCGCCGGGACATCGCCGAGCGCCACTTTTCATGATCGTGATGACTTTTTCCGGCATAGTATCCAAAATCAACCAAGTCATGAAAACCCTGCGGGAACCTTCTACTGGCCTGGGTACCCGGAGGGTTGCGGCAGGATAGAGGCGTGATCGAGCGGTATACCCGCCCCGAGATGGGCCGTGTCTGGAGCGAGGCACACAAGTACGAGCTCTGGTGCCAGGTCGAGACCCTGGTGCTCGAGGCGCACGCGCGGGCAGGCACCGTGCCGGCCGACTCCGTGCCGCCGGTGCGGGCCGCGCCGCCGCCCAACCCCGAGGCCGTGGCCGCGCTGGAGGCCGTCACCGGCCACGACGTCATCGCGTTCCTGTCGGCCTGGGCGGACAACACGGTGCCACGGGAAGCCGCCGCCTACGTTCACTACGGGATGACCTCGTCCGACCTGCTGGACACCGCGCTGGCGCTGCAGCTCACCGAGGCCACCGACCTGCTGCTGGCCAAGACCACCGCGCTGACCGCGGCGCTGCGGGACCACGCGCTGGCCCACCGCGGCACGCTCCGGGTCGGCCGGACCCACGGCATCCACGCCGAGCCGGACCTCTGGGGGCACCGGGTAGCCGACTTCGCGTTCGCGATGGCCCGGTGCCGGGAGCGGCTCAAGCGCGCCCGGGCGGCGGTTGCCGTCGGCAAGCTGTCCGGCCCGGTCGGCAGCTATTCCAACATCGACCCGGCCATCGAGTCAGAGGTCCTGGCCGAGCTGGGCCTGCGGCCTGCCGACGTCGCCACGCAGGTCGTGTTCCGCGACGGGATCAGCGAGTGGGCCAGCGTTCTGGCCTTGATCGCAACTGTCTGCGAGGCGGTCGCCGTCGAGGTCAGGCTCGGGCAGCAGACGGAGATCGGCGAGCTGGCCGAGCCCTTCGGCCAGCGCCAGAAGGGCTCGTCGGCGATGCCGCACAAGCGCAACCCGGTCCGCGCAGAACGGATCAGCGGTTTGGCGCGCGTGGTCCGGGCCCAGGTAGTGCCGGTGATGGAGGGCATTCCGCTGTGGCATGAGCGGGACATGTCGCATTCCTCCACGGAAAGGGTCGCGCTGCCCGACGCGGCCGCGGCCACCGATTTCCTGCTCGGGGAGACGACCAGCCTGATCACCGGACTGGTGGTCGACCAGGAGCGGATGCTGGAAAACCTCCGCTCGACCCACGGCCTGATCTACACCTCCGCGGTGCTGCTTGAGCTGGTCGCGGCCGGGATGTCCCGCGAGGGCGCTTACGCACTGGTCCAGGCGGCGGCCATGGACACCTACCGCAGCGGCGCGCCGTTCCGCGAGACGCTGCGCAAGCACGCGGCTGCGGAGGGTCAGCCACTGGACGAGGCCCGGCTCGACCATGCCTGCCAGCCTGAACGCTACGTCGAGCGGCTGGCCGCCGTCTTCGACCGGCTCGAGCAGCTGGCCGGCACCGGCACCGAATGACGTGGCGGACGCGGCCACCGAGGGTCGCGGCCCATCGGGGCCACCAGTGCACATGGGTGCCGGAAACTCCCCCCATAACCACCAGAATCGCCCGGTCATAGGCTTCCGCAAGGCCCCGCTGGTAACTCTCAGTCGATGTTCAGATACGCTACGCAACATCACCGTCAATGGTCTGGGGGCCTCGGGAGCGGTGGAATACTGGACGGCACATAGATCAGGCTGCCTGCTATCGGGTGGCCTGCCGTCTGGTTGGCGAGAGGTCACCCAGCTGCGGACGGCGGGCCGGGATAACCGGAACAGCCGGTACAGTTACGCCGCGCACTCAACGGACAGGAGCACCAGCCTTATGACGACTCGCCCTGACACCCGCTATCGCGTGCGCGGCGGCCACCCGCTGCAGGGCACAGTCTTCGTGCAGGGTGCCAAGAACGCGGCGCTCAAGATGATCGCGGCCTCGCTCCTGGCCGACAAGGGCCGTACGGTGCTCAGGAACGTCCCTGTGATCGAGGACGTGCGCCGGGCGGTCGAACTGGCGCAGGCGGTGGGCGCGGTGGTCAAGTTCCACGAGGCGGAGCGGACCCTGGTGGTCGATGCTTCCGAGCTGACCAGTCCGGTGCTGCCGGCCGACATCGCCCGCAGCTTCCGCGCCTCGGTGCTGTTCGTGCCCGCGCTGCTGCACCGGCTCGGCGAGGCGACCATCGAGGGCATCGGCGGGTGCAACCTCGGCAGCCGCAACCTGGACTTCCATTACCGGGGCTTTGCCCGGCTCGGCGCCACCGTGGACGAGGGCGACGCCACGATCCGGATCAAGGCCGACCGGCTCCAGGGCACACACCTGTACCTGGACACCCCTTCGCACACCGGTACCGAGAACCTGATCATGGCTGCGGCGCTGGCCCCGGGCACCACCGTGATCGACAACACGGCGATGGAACCCGAGGTGCTCGACGTCATCGCGTTCCTCACCAAAATGGGTGCCGACATCAGCGGCGGCGGCACCGGCTTCGTGACGGTCAACGGGGTCGACAAGCTGACCGCGGTCGAGCACACGGTCATGCCCGACCGCATCGACGCCGCGGTCTTCGCCATGGCCGCCGCCATCACCGGCGGGGAGCTGAGCCTGGTCGGCGCCTCCCTCGATCATTTCGGCGTCGTGCGCTGGAAGCTGGAGCAGATGGGCGTCGAGTTCTCGACCCACGGCGCCGTCCTGCAGGTGCGCAGAGAGCGGACGATGCGCCCGATCAACGTGATAACCAGTCCGTTCCCCGGGTTCGCGACCGACCTTCAGTCGCCAATCATGGCGCTAAGCACGCTGGCCGACGGTACCAGCTACATCAGGGAAACCATCTTCGACGGGCGGTACACGCTGGTCGGCGAGCTCAACAAGCTCGGCGCGAAGGTGGAGGTGGCCAACAACGCGGCCATTGTCCACGGGCCCAGCGTGCTCAAGGGAGCGGAGGTTATCGCGCACGACCTGCGCTCCGGGATCGCACTGATCCTGGCCGGCCTGGCCGCTGAGGGCGAGACCGTGGTCGCGCCTGGCTACACGATCGACCGTGGCCACGCCTCTGTGGCAGCGCGGCTGACCACGCTGGGCGCCGACATCGACGTCGAGACCGACATCGACGTCGAGACCGCCGTCGACGTGCCTTAACTCCCCGGTCAGCCGACCGGCGGGCACGCTTTTTTTACTCAGGTTCGGCATGGGTCCGTGCCATCGCCGCCGAGGCACCCAATAATTGGCTCTTTCGGCTATTTGCAGCAATCCTCTCCATGGGTTACCAAATAGGAGAGCCATTCTCACATCGCGGGAAGGCCGACCGGAGATGGGACACGACGTGGCCTTAGGCATTAAGCGATTCGGGGGAACCTGGCCGGGCACCGCCGCCGCCCTGGCGACCAGCAGAACCGGGCCATCATGAACGGGTCCAGCCGCGCTCAGGGCGACCTCACGATAGGCATCGTCGGGCCGCACGACATGGTCGAGAGGATCATGCTTTCCGGCACGTCGGCCGCGGCCAAGGCCGGTGCCGTCAGCGCTGCCATGGACGCCGGGCCGCCCAGGCGGCTGATTGCGGCCGCCTACCGCGACGAGCAAGAGGCCGCCGATCAGGTCGTCAGGCTGGGCGCGACGATCGACGTCTGCCTGTTCGCCAGCCGGGTCCCGTACGACTATGCCCGCGCGGCGGGCGTGCTCGCCTGTCCCGCGACGTTCGTGCCGCTGAGCGGCGGCGCGCTCTACGCCGCGCTGCTTAAGGCCAGCCGGGATACCGGGATGGATCCGGTCCGGGCCAGCGTCGACGTGGTGAGCCGGGCCGACATCGAGGAGGCCTACACCGAGCTCGGCTGGCCGTCACAGGCCGTGCACGTGCGCGAGGACACGGGCAGCCCGGCGGTGGTGGCCTCGTTCCACGAGCGGCTCTGGCGCCGGAACCAGACCTCCGTCGCGTTCACCTGCCTGCAGTCCGTTGCCGTGCGGCTGTCCGCAGCGGGCGTTCCGGCCGTCACGCTGCGGCCGACGGGCAGCGACATCCGCGTGGCGCTGCGCACCGCCGCGCTGATCGGCGGTTACCGCCGGCTCGAGGACGCACAGCTGGCCCTGGCCCTGGTGGAGGTGCCGGCCCTGCGGGACGGCGGGCGGCGCGGCTCGCCACGCCAGTCGCGCGAGGAGCTGCGCCTGACCGTGCACCGGTTCCTGGTCCAGGAGGCACAGCGGATTCATGCGGCGGTCAGCCCGGCCAGCGACCACGGCTTCTTGATCGTTGCTACCCGGGGCTCCCTGGCCCGGTTCACCGACGGATTCCGGCTCCCGCTGTTTGCCGACCGAGCCCGAAACGATCTGGGCGTCACCATCGAGGTAGGTATCGGCATGGGCCGGACCGCGGTCGAGGCCGAGGCACACGCCCGCGCGTCGCTGGGCCGCACCGTGGCCGGGGGCGGCCTGCGCGCGCTCGCGCCGGGCCGGGAGGGGCCCGCGCCGATTCCGGCCCCCCGTCTGCCCGAGGGCGGCGCCCGCCGGTCCCGGAGCCTGGAGACTCTGTCCCGGCTGGCCCAGAAGCTGGACGCGACCGAAGCCAACCTGGTCGTGGACGCCGAAACGGCCGCGCAGCTCCTGGCCGTCACCCCGCGCACCGCCCGCAGGATGCTGCACATCCTGGTCGAGGAGGGACTTGCCTGGCCGCTGCCGCCGAACCGGGCGCCGCAGCCCGGCCGCCCCCGCCAGTTCTACCGGCTGGTCGTTGAGCAGCTCGAGCACTCCCGCGACGAGCCGGGAAAGCGCGCCGCCCGCTGACCCGGTGCGTGCTGGCCAGGGAAGGCCAAGCCCCGACAGCGAGCGACCGCTAGGGCGCCGTGCGCGGATAACGGCTGATCACGTCACGGCCGAACCGCTCCATCTCCTCGCGCTGCGGCGAGAACTGCAGCAGCATCAGGCCGACCCCGGCCCGCTCATAAGCGCGGAGGCGGCCGATGATCTGGTCGGGAGTACCGATCAGCCCGCTGCGCAGGCCCCGGTTGGAGACGCTGTACTCCTCCAGGGAAACCCGCGACTCGAGCTGCGAGCCCTCCACGAAATCGCGGTAGGAGGCGTATGCCTCGGGGGACGACTTGACATCGAGGATGCGGTCGAGCTCGGCCTGGGCCTCCGCCTCGGTGTCACGGCAGATCACGTAGCCGGACACGCCGAACATCAGCGGCGCTTGCCCGGCCTCGGCCCGCCGGGCGCTCATGTCCGCGACCTTCCCGGCGATGACCTCGGGCGCATCCCCGTGCATGACGTAGGCATCGGCCTGGGCCGAGATGACCTCTTTCGCCTTGGGCGACTCACCGCCCATGTAGACCGGCGGGACCCGGCCCGGCTTCGGCTCGAGCACGGCGCCCTCGAGCTGGTAGAGCGATCCCCGGTGGGTCACCGTCTCCTCGCGCAGCAGCCGGGAGACGACGTCCAGCCACTCCTGGGTGCGCGCGTACCTGGCATCGTGCACGTCGAACGGCGCGCCGTACTGCGCCGCCTCGTCCTTCCACCAGGACGACACCACGTTGAGCGACAGCCGGCCCGGCGCGATCGTGTCGAGCGTGGACAGTGACTTGGCCGTCAGCGACGGCGAGTGGTAATTGGGCCGGACCGCGAGCATCAGTTCAAGCTGGCTGGTGACCGCGGCCACCGCGGGCGCCAGCGTCCAGCAGTCAAGCGACGGCGCGCGGTGGCCCTTGATGTCGTTCAGGTTCAGCTCCGCGATCAGGGTCACCTCGAAGCCCTGCTTCTCGCTCGCTGCGGCCAGGTCGCGGATGTAGGGCCACTCGACGGTCATGCCCTCATCGCTGACGTTGCGCAGCCACCCGCCGAAGACCGGCATCCAGTATCCGAACCGCATCAAAGCTGTTGTCTCCCTTGTGACTCCTCGGCGAGCAGCCGCCCGAGGAAGGCTGCCACCTCTGGAAGCGCAGGCCGCGGCGCCGCCGCCTCGACCTCCGCGTTGTAGTTGGTGGTGGTGTTCACGTCGTAGGTGACCATACGGCCGTCCGCAGTCTCGATGAACTCGAAGCCGGCGATCTCGACGCCGTGGCGGCGGGCGAAGTCCAGGTACCGGCCGATGATCGGGTGATCAAACCCCTCGCGCAGCGCGAACAGGCTCTCCACCGGGCCAGCGTCTACCGCGCACGCGTCGGCCGGGCAGAGCTCGAACCCGCCGCGCGCCGTGTCGGCGGTGATCGCGTACACGAACGTGCCACCGACGATCTCGACCCTGGTGATGAACGGATGCGACGCGAGCAGGTACTCCTGCAGCAGCGTGATCCCGTCCACCGGGGCCTGGTACTCGGGCGACTCCAGGTAGCCATCGAACTCCTGGTGGCTGGAGAACAGGCGCACTCCCAGGCCCTTGCCGCCCTGGTTGTGCTTGCTGATGAACGGGACGGGCAGCTTCTCGGCCGCGGCCGGCAGATCCGCGGCCCCGGCCACCGCCAGCGTGCGGGGCACGTCGAACCCGGCCGCCCGCAGCGCGGTCAGCTGCGCCACCTTGCTCACCTCCAGCTCTAGCGCGCGCCGCCCATTCACCACCCGCCGCCCGTGGTCCTCCAGCCAGCCCAGGACGCCGCGGGCGTGGTCCTTGGCGTAAGGGTGCTGCCGGGTGTGTGACGACGCGCTCAGCCGCGACCAGAACACCCCGCGTGGCGGTGGGTTGTCCAGGTCAAGCAGTCCGTCCCCGAGCAGCCACTGCTCGTGCGGCACACCCACCGCGTCCAGCGCCGCGCCCATCGGGGCAAACCACTCCGGGTTCTCGTGGAGCACGTGTACTTTCACCCTTGCCCAGCCCTCCGTATTGGTGCCGCCAGGCACAGGTTATGGAAGGCCGACGGCACGCTGAATCCGCCCCGGCCGCAGCGTTCAATGACGGCGCGGATAAGCCCGCGCGAGCGCGAGGAACGCGTCATTGGCCTCCTGATCGCCGATCGACACCCGCGCGCCCTCCGCGCCGAACGGCCGCACGCTCACTCCCTCGCGGTCGCAGGCCCCGGCGAAATCCTGGGTGTCATCGCCGAGGCGCAGCCAGACGAAGTTCGCCTGGCTGGGCGGCACGCTCCAGCCCTGGCTGAGCAGCTCGCCCCGGACCCGGTCCCGCTCATGCACCACGGCTTCCACTCGCTCGAGCAGCTCGGGTTCGGCATCAAGCGATGCGATCGCGGCGGCCTGCGCGAGCGCGTTCACGGTGAAGGTCAGCATGGTCTTGCGGACCGCGGCGGCCACCGGCTCGTGTCCGACCAGGAAGCCGACCCGCAACCCGGCCAGCCCGTAGGCCTTGGAGAACGTCCGCAGCACGGCTACGTTGGGCCGGTCACGGTAGAGGTCAAGGCCGTTCGCCACCTGTGCGTCCCTGACGTACTCGGTGTAGGCCTCGTCCAGGACGACCAGGCAGTCCTGCCGAACCCGCCCCAGGAACTCCTCGAGCTCGGCCCGGTGCACCACGGTCCCGGTCGGGTTGTTCGGGTTGCATACGAAGATCAGCCGGGTCCGCTCGGTGATCGCGTCCGCCATGGCGGCCAGGTCGTGCGCCTCATCGCGCAGTGGCACCCGGACCGACGTCACGCCCGCGAGATCAGACAGGATCGGGTAGGCCTCGAACGAGCGCCAGGCGTAGACGACCTCCGCGCCCGGCTCACCCACGGCCTCCAGCAGCTGCTGGGTAACGCCGACCGAACCACAGCCCACCGCCACGTGCGAGGTGGGCACCTGGAAACGCGCCGCGATGGCCTCGATCAGCTCAACCGCACCGGCATCGGGGTACCGGTTGACGCTGCCTGCGGCCTCGGCGATCACCTTGAGCACGGAAGGCAGCGGGCCATACGGCGACTCGTTCGATGACAGCTTGAACGCCCGGCCGCCCGGCGCCGATGGCGCCTGGCCCGCCTTGTAGGGCGTGAACTGGTCGAGGATCGGCCGGAACCTCGGAGACTGTGCGGACACCGTTGTCCTCCCGGCTAGCGAAATGCCGTGGTCACAGCGTAGCCGCCGTGGCCGGCTGCGCTGCTTTCGGAGGTTCACCGCGTTTGGAGGGCGGCGGAATGCCACTGCGACTCCGGTCACCACTCAGCCAAGCTGAAACGCATGACCCCCAGGTTGGGGTCATGACCGGCGGCGGCCGGCCGGCTTACGATTTTGTTCACGAGATAGAGCCGAGGGCGGGTATCTCCGTTGCCCCTACAACCGGGAGGGGGGGTTCCACGGTGTGGGGTAAGGAGGGAGGTGCCCGTCCTCGACGGCTCGATAGTACAACTCGATTTTAGTCGGCGCCGCCCGCCCCGCCCTGGCGTACTTGTCACGGACTCGGCCGACATACTGCTTAGCCGTCTCCTCACTGATGGCCATTCTCAAGGCGACGGACTTCATCGGCATACCAGTGGCGTAAAGTCGCAGCGCACGCGTTTCCTGGGGGCTCAGCACGGGCCGGTCCGGGGCGTCGTCGGCGGCCAGGATGTAGGCCAGGCGGGGCGAAATCCAGTCCGTTCCCTCGGCGACCGCCTTGATAGCCGCCCGCACCCGGACGGTCTCCTCGTTCTTCAGGACGTAGCCAAGGGCCCCGGCGCGGATCGCGGCCCGGACCGAGATCGGCTTGTCGGACGCGGCCAGGACAAGCACCCGCGGCCCAGCCACGCGGATCGCGGCGATGTTGTGCTCCACGGTCGTCCCGTCGCCGAGGTCCAGGTCGAGCAGGACCACGTGGGCGTGACGTCCCGGCCCGGCCAGCAGGGCACCCACGGTCGCTGCCACGGCAACGACCCGGATGCCGCTCTCGGCGGCCATGACCCATCCGGCCACGCTGTCCAGGACGATCGGGTGGTCATCCACGGCGGCGACGTCAATGACACCGGACACGCAGTACTCCTTTCAACCCGCCCCCCACCCATCCCGCCCCCGGCACCCTTCCCGCCCTTGGCACCCGCTCACACCGAGACCGCCGATAGGGCCGCGTCCCGCCATCGGACTTCGAGGCATCCCGCGCCCGCCTCGTTGACGTCGAACATGGCACTCCAGCGCGCCCTTGCGGGCACGCGCTGCTGCAGCGCGGCCAGGTCTGGCGCGGCCGGCGGCGGCCGGTCGAAGGTCACGTACAGCTCAACGCCGTCACCGGCCCCGAGGACGGTGAGCATCACCGGGTGCGGCGGGAGCACGCTCAGCACACTGTCCACCGCGGCCAGTGCCGCGGCCGCAACCTCTGGCCCTGGGCGTACGGGATCACCCACCACCTGAACCTCCACCGGCAACCCCCGTGCCGCCGCGCAGCGCAGGGCGGGTTCCAGCTCGGCCAGCAGTTCGGCCCCGCTGCGCGGGTGGTCGGCCAGGGCCCGCCGGATCTCCGCAGCGTGCCGGGCACATCGCTGCCGTACCTGGGCGTCGGCGGGGCTCAGGGTCCCGTCGGCGATCGCGCGCAGCAGCGGCAGCGCGGCCATCTCCAGCAGGGTGAGCCGCCGCTGCCGGTCCTCGCGGACCGCCGCCAGCGCCGCCCGCTCGGCCGCCATTCGGCTGGCCAGCGCGGCGCGGCGCGCGGCGAGCTGGCCCTGGGTGTGCATGGTCGGCCGCAGCGCGGCGAACACCACCAGGAACACGACCAGGATGAACGCGGCCGCCGCGAGCCGCTGCAGACCCAGCGGGGTCACGCCGAGCACGCGGATGACGAAGACGGCGTGGGCCGCGAACACCGCCGCCGCCCCGCCAACCCATACCCAGACCGGACGGCTCAGCACGACCAGGGCGAGCAGCCAGGCAGTGCCGAACACCGACCAGTCCACGGACCCCGTGGCCCCGTGCGCACGGCGGTCCCAGCCGACCAGGATGACGGCCCCGAGCGCGATCGCGATCGCGGCCGTGGCCTCTGGCCCGGACAGCCCGCTGGCCCGAGCCCGCGGCACCAGCCAGGCAGCGGCCGCGAGCATCCCGAGCCACACGCCGACCGGCAACGCTGGCTGACGGTAGTAGTGCAGGTAGCCGAGGACCGGGAACAGCAAGGTGAGCTGCCACACGACGGCCACCATCGCGGCCACGCGTGGTATCTCAGGTTCCCAGGTATCCCGGCCGTTCCCGGCAACCCGGACGTCCGCGGTTGCCCCGTCGTGGCTCATCTCGGCCCGGGGCAGGCCGGCCGTGCCGGCCCCGGGATCGGCCAGCCCCGGCGGGGCCCAGTGCAGGCGCACGACGGTGCCCTCGCCGGGCGACGATCTGACCGACGCCCGCCCGCCCACGTCGGCGAGCCGCTCCCCGATGGACCGTCGCAGGCCCAGCCGGGTCTGATCGACGGCAGCGGGATCGAAGCCGGCGCCCGCATCCCGTACCGTCACCCGCAGGCCGCCCGCTCCGGCCGGGCGCACCTCGACCCACGCTTCCCCCGTGCCCGCGTGGTTGGCCACGTTCACCAGGGCCTCGCGCACCGCGTACGCCATCGCTATGCCGACCGGTGCCGGGACGGCGGGTGGCGTACTCACCAGGCCAGGTGCGCCGCCCAGGCCAGGTCCGCCAGCCACGTCGACATGCACGTCCAGGCCCCGGGAGCGCATTTCGATCGCGGCGGCCTCGACGCCGATGAGCAGGCCGCCGAATGGCCGGCCGGCCACCCTGGCCGGATCCCCGGGGTCGCTCAACGCATACTCCATCAGCGCGACGTCCCGCCGGCACCGGCCCACCAGGCCGGCGGCCTCGCCGCCGCTGGCCCGGGCCAGGGCGGTGAGCGTGTTCAGCACCGTGTCGTGCAGCAGGCGCTCGTGCTCGCGGCGCTCGGTGTTCCTGGACAGCGCGACGCGCTGCTGGCTGGCGTCCCGGTCCGCTCGGGCTAAGGTAGCGTCCGCCGTCGTGGCGCTGCGCTCGAGCATCCAGCGGGCGCACCAGGCCGCGGCGGCGATGGCCAGCAGCAGGGCCGCGGCCACGACCGGTGAGCTGCCCCCGGCGTCGGCCGGCGGGGTTACAGCGGTGCCGAGCAGGTAGGCCGCGGCCGAGATGAGAGCCAGTGGCGCGGCCCACGCCATGGGCGCGAGCCAGGCCGGGATGAAAAGCTGGCCCACCATGGCGATATACAGCCAGTTGGTGGTGTCACCGCGCACCGCAGCCGGGACGCACCGCCCGGCCGCGAGCGCCAGCAGCACGGTCGCCGCCGAGTCGGCGACCTCTCGCCACCGCATCAGCCGGCGGCCGCTGCGGGAGGCCACGATCGCGGCCGCCCAGGCCATGGCCAGGACCGGCCCGGCCAGGCGCCACGGATCGGCGGCGTAGAACGAATGCCAGACGAGCACCTGCGCGGCGATGTAGGCCATGGCGATGCAGCGGATGACCCGCGCCGTCCAGGCCGCCACGGCTCTCAGGGCAGTCACGGCTGGCCCGGCCGGAATGCTGCTCCGCGCCCGGGCCACTCGCACGTATCCTGGGCGCTTGGCCTGCGCCCTCGAGGCCGCCATCAAGCGGCAGCATGCCGGGTTCGTCGCGATGGCGCAATCCCATCCGCAATAACGAGCGGGATACTCTTTGTGCGCTCATGAGAACAAAAGTCCAGACCCTACTGAACGCGGATTCGGCTGGGTACAGTAACGACGTGAACCGTCTCGGCGAGCTTGAACGCGCGATCATGGACGTACTCTGGGAGAGCCCGGAACCCCTCACGGTCAGGCAGGTCAGCGGTAGGCTCACTGAGCGCGACCTCGCGCACACCACGGTGATGACCGTCCTTGACCGGCTGGCCAAAAAGGGATTTGCCCGACGGGACCGCAATGGCCGCGCCTGGCGGTACCATGCCGCGGCAACGAGAGAAGCGTACGTGACCGAGCTCATGCTGAGCGCGCTGGAGCAGACCGGGGACCGGCATGCGGCCCTGGCCCGGTTCGCCCGCAGCGTGTCAGAGACCGAGGCAACCGCGCTGCGCCGGGCCCTTGAGGCGCTCGGCCGGGGCAAGGACGGCCTCCGCGCGACCGGGGAGTGACTTGGGGTGACCCCCGCCGCCCTCATCCTTGCCGTCTTCGCGGCCGCCTGCATCCCGGCCGGCTCAGCGCTGGCCGCGGCGCGCTGGCCGCGCCGGTCACCGGCGGCGGCGATCGTGCTCTGGCAGGCGCTGGGGCTCGGCTGGGGCCTGGCCACCGTCGGGGCGCTGGCCGGGTTCGGGGCGGCTGGCGGGGCCTCGGGCGTGGCCCGGGGCGCGTTCATGCTGGCCTCCAAGGCGCTGAGCGGGCGGGCCGCAACGGGAACCCGCCGCCTGCTGGCCGGGATCCTGGGCCTGCGGCTGCTGGCCCTGGCCGCGGGCGTGGTGCTGTTGCTGCTGCTCTGCTGGATTCTGGTGGCGGCCTTCGCCGCCGTCGTATGCGCCCGCCGGCGGCAGCAGATCCTGCTCAGCCTGCTCGCTCACGGGGACCCGAAGGTTCCCGGGGCGCTGGTGGTCGACCACCCGTCGGCGACCGCCTACTGCGTGCCCGGGCTTCGCTCCAAGATCGTGATCAGCGCCGGTGCCCTGGATTTGCTCGACCAGGCCGAGCTGGCGGCGGTCCTCGCGCACGAGCGGGCCCATCTGCGCGAACGGCACGACCTGGTACTGCTGCCGTTCACCGCGCTGCTGCGGGCGTTTCGCTGGTCAGCCGTGGCCCGCGAGGCGTATGCGGCGGTCGCGCTGCTGGTCGAGATGCTGGCCGACGACCGGGCGCTCCGGCACCGCCCGGCGCGGGAACTGGCCACGGCCCTGCTCAGGGTCGGCGCGGCCGGCGGGGCGCAGGCGCCGAACGGCGCGCTGTCGGCCGCGGACTGGGTGGCCGACGGCCAGGTGGCCGCCCGGGTTTCCCGGCTGCTGCGGCCAGCGCCGCGGCTGCCGGTCGCGGCGGTGGCGCTGATCGCGGTGGTCGCGGTGGCGACCGTAGCCATTCCGGCGGCGTTCCTGACCCTGCCATTTTGACCTGAACGGGACGCCACAGCCGGAGCCTCGCTCCGCTTTCGCGTGAGCCTAGTCGGCGATCCTGATCCGCAGCCGGCGGAACCCTTTCCCCTTGTTCTCGATCTTGACGACCTCGATCCTGCCGATCTGGCTGGTCGAGGCGACATGCGTGCCCCCGTCCGCCTGCTGGTCAAGGCCGACGATGTCCACGATGCGGACGTCGGGCACGTCAGGGGGAATAAGGTTGGTGGCGGTGCGGATGATGTCGGGGATGGCCAGTGCCTCCGCGCGGGGCAGCACCCGCACGTCGATCCGGCGCCCGGCCGCGATCTCGGCGTTGCAGGCCGATTCCACCGCGTCCTTGAACCCCTCGGGGACGGCCGGCAGGTCAAAATCCATCCGGGCCGTGAACGGCTCCATGTTTCCGCCGGTCACCAGCGAGCCGTAGTCACGGAACACGACCCCGCAGAGCACGTGCAGCCCGGAGTGCGTCCGCATCAGCGCCGTGCGCCTGGCGTCCTCCAGGGCGCCCCTGACGGCCGTTCCCGGCGACGGCAGCGGATCGCCCTCGGCCGGGATCAGGTAGAGGTCGTCGCCCTTCCTGGCCCCCTCGATGCGGGTCTGCACCCCGCCCCAGAGCAGCACGCCATGATCGGGTGGCTGCCCGCCGCCGCCCGGGTAGAACGCCGAACGGTCGAGCACGATCCCGTCCGGCCCAGCATCCAGAACGGTGGCATCCCACTCGCGGAGGGTCTGGTCGTCCAGGTCAAGCCGGTGCGTGCGCCAGGCCGTCACCACGGGCCGTACGGGCCCATGCGCGACCCGGTCCCGCCGCGGAAATCCTTGACCTTGGGCCTGACATCGGTGAGGTAGATGGCCGCGGCCACGAACGCGACCACGGACAAGATGCCGACCACAGAGAAGCTGCCACTGGCGGCGGTGCCGATGCCGATCGCCGTGGCCACGCCGGTGATGATGAGCCACAGCGGCTTGGTCTGCTTGCCGGCCGCCACGAACGCCTGGGCGGGCCGTCGGATGACGTCGACGAACGCGTAGCCCTCGAAGCCGAGCGCCACAATGGCGAGAATCTCGAAAAACCAGTCCAGCACCGAGAGTGCGGTCGGATGACTGTAGATCACGCTGTCACGCTACCTTGCCTGGCTCCTCGGGCGGCACCGTCTCCCCGATTAGCACCGTCCGCCCATGGTCGGCCGTCTCACTGCGGAATGAGTCGTAGACCTCGAGCAGCATTTGCCTCTGCCGCTCGGTCAATTCCGGATCGGCGAGCACTGCCTCGCGCACGCCCGGCCCCGGCGGCCGGTCCTCGAGCAAGCCAGCCTGGACGTACAGCGCCTCGGCCGAGATCCGCAGCCCTCTGGCTATCTGCTGCAGGATGTCGGCGCTCGGGCGGCGCAGGCCCCGCTCGACCTGGCTCAGGTATGGGTTGGAGACGCCAGCCGCCTGGGCCAGCTGGCGTAGTGAGATCTTGGCCTGCTCCCGCTGCTCGCGGATGTAGGCCCCGATCGCAGGCACATTCACCGGACTCATGGTTCCAGTTTCGCTCCAGGTGCTTGCAATTGCAAACTGGCCCAATACCCGGCTCGCGGCGGTCACCAGCTTCGACCACCCGGCGTCCCGTTCTGGCTAATGGCGGGTCCGCGGTGCCTGGACTCGGCGAATCCGGACCTCACCACCTCGGCCAGTAGCGGATTGTCAGCCGCAATCGGTGACCCTGGCGTGGGCTGTGGCGTCACGGGCGGCAGAATTCCTTCTCGTGCGAGCTGTGGTGCAGCGGGCCAGCCAGGCCAGCGTCAAGGTGGGTGGCGCGACGGTGGCCAGCCTGCCAGGCCCTGGCCTGGTGGTGCTGGTCGGGGTGACCCATTCGGACACGGCCGCCGCGGCGGCCACCCTGGCCAGGAAGATTTACCACCTTCGCGTCCTTCGGGATGAGATGTCGTGTGCGGACACCGGCGCACCATTGCTGGTGATCAGCCAGTTCACCCTTTATGGGGACACCAGGAAGGGACGGCGCCCTACCTGGCAGGCGGCCGCGCCGGGCCCGGTGGCCGAGCCGCTGGTGGCCGCGTTCGCCGAGGCGCTGGCCGGGCTGGGGGCCAGCGTGCAGACTGGCGTGTTCGGCGCGGACATGCAGGTCATGCTGGTCAACGACGGGCCGGTCACGCTGATCCTGGACGCTTAGTGCCCGGCTGCGGCCAGATGCTGACGCGTGAACGCGAGCGCCTCGGCCAGGTCGGCCCGGCGCTCCTGGCTCGTCTGCGCGCGGCGGGTATTCACCTCGAGCACGACCGCGCCCGAGTAACCGCGGGCTCCCAGGCCGGCCAGCAGTTCCGCACACGGCTGGGTGCCGTGACCAGGGATCAGATGCTCGTCGGGCAGGCCCGGGGCGGTGCCGTCGGCCATGTGCACGTGCGCCAGCCGGCCGCCGAGTTCGTCGGCCACCTCCAGCGCGTTTGAGCCGGACACGGCGGTGTGCGAGAGGTCGAGGGTGGCGTGCGGGCAGTCGATATCGACCGGGTTCCAGTGCGGCGCGTAGGCGGTGACCTCGGCGGCGCGAACCCCCAGCGTGGCCGCACGCAGCGGGTAGAGGTTCTCGACCGCGAACTTGACGTCGGTCTCCGCGTCCAGCTGGGCCAGGCCCACCTCGAAGTCCTTGGCGTACTCGCGCTGCCAGCGGAACGGCGGATGCACCACGACGACCTTGGCGCCGAGCTTCTCCGCCACCTCCCTGGCCCGGTTCAGCTTGCCCCAGGGCTCGCGTCCCCAGACCCACTGGGTGACCATCAGGCACGGGGCGTGCACGGCCAGGATCGGCAGGCCGTGATAGTCGGAGAGCCGCCGCAGGATGTCCAGGTCCTGGCTGACCGGATCCATGGTCACCATGACCTCGATTCCGTCGTACCCGAGGCGCGCCGCCGCCTCAAAGGCGTCCGGCGTTCGCTCGGGGTAGACGGAGGAGGTGGATAGCGCCACTTGCACACCCGCAACCGGGGCGACCTGGCCCAAGGCGTCTCCTTTGCTGCTGGCTGGAGTCCTGCACGCGTGGCATCCTGTGCTGCCAGCTTATGCCGGCCGGCGACACGAACGGTGGCAAGGACCCGACTGTCGGCACCGGCCGGTACGGTGCCAGGCATGGGACGGTCGGCCGCGGCGGCGGCGCTCTACCAGTGCTCGGAGTGTGGCTGGAAGAGCACGAAGTGGGCCGGGCGGTGCGGTGAGTGCCAGCGGTGGGGCACGGTCAGCGAGGGCCGTATCCCGGCTCGCGACCGCCTGCTCGAGCAGGCCAGGGGCGGGCCGGCCAGGAATGGCCGTCCTTCCGTGCTGGGCGGCCTCGGCGGCGCAGTCACGGCGGCCGTCCCGATCGCGGACGTGGACGCGCGCTTGGCCAAGGCCCAGCCGACCGGGCTCGGCGAGCTTGACCGGGTCCTCGGGGGTGGCCTGGTGCCCGGCGCGGTCGTCTTGCTGGCCGGAGAGCCCGGTGTCGGCAAATCCACGCTGCTGCTCGAGGCCGGCGCCCTGGCCCCCGGCCCGGTCCTGTACGTGACCGGGGAGGAATCAGCGGCGCAGGTGCGGCTGCGCGCGGACCGGATCGGAGCGGTGGGCGGGAATCTGTTCCTCGCCGCTGAGACCGACTTCGGCGCGCTGCTCGAGCACGTGGAAGCGGTGAATCCCACGCTGCTCATCGTTGACTCGGTGCAGACCATCTCGGCCCAGGGCATCGACGCCACGCCCGGCGGGGTCGCGCAGATCCGCGAGGTCACCTCGGCGCTGACCGCCCTGGCCAAGCAGCGGACGCTGACCACGGTGCTGGTCGGCCACGTCACCAAGGACGGGTCGATCGCGGGCCCGCGGTCCCTTGAGCACCTGGTGGACGTGGTCCTGCACTTCGAGGGCGACCGGCATGCCCAGTTGCGCATGGTTCGTGCGCTGAAGAACCGGTTCGGGCCGACCGACGAGATCGGCTGCTTCGAACTCGGCGAGTACGGCCTGACCGAACTCCCGGATCCGAGCGGGCTGTTCCTGTCCCGGCTGCGCGACCCGGTGCCAGGCACCTGCGTGACCGTCACCCTGGAAGGCCGGCGCCCGCTGCTGGCCGAGGTGCAGACGCTCGTCTGCGAGGCCACGGCGGAGCCCGCGCGCCGGGTGACCTCGGGCCTGGACTCGTCACGGGTCGGCATGGTGGTAGCCGTGCTGCAGCGCCGGGCCGGGGTGACAATCGGCAAACGGGACATTTACGCGGCCACCGTGGGCGGGGTCCGGCTGACCGAGCCCTCCGTTGACCTGCCCATCTTGCTCGCGCTGGCCAGCGCGACCAGCGACCTGAGCGTGCCCGGAGAGCTCATCGCGATCGGCGAGGTCGGGCTGGCGGGCGAGATACGCCGGGTCACCGGGGTGCAGCGGCGGCTCACCGAAGCCGCGCGGATGGGGTTCCGGCGGGCGATCGTGCCCCCCGGTTCGCCGTCCCTGCCGCCCGGCGAGTGCCCGGGCATGGTGGTCACCGAGGCCGCGCACATCGGCCAGGCCATCGCGGCGGCCCTGGGCAGGTGACCGAGAGCGCACAGCCACCGCCTGCCCCACGTCGATACACTGACCGTAATGACCGACCTTCCCTCCAGGCCCGTGCCCGCCGCGAATAAGGGCCGAGACGAGCGCCATCGGGCCGCCCTGGCGGCGGTGGCGCCAGGCACGGCACTACGGGATGGCCTGGAGCGGATCCTGCGGGGCAGCACTGGCGCGCTCATCGTGCTCGGCTTCGACCAGGTGGTGGCGGATCTGTGTTCGGGCGGTTTCGAGCTGAACGTCGAGTTCTCCGCGACGCGCCTGCGCGAGCTGGCCAAGATGGACGGCGCGATCGTGCTCGACCCCGCCGCGCGCACGATTGTCCGCGCGGCCGTCCAGCTCGTTCCCGATCCCAGCATCCCGACTGACGAGGCGGGCACCAGGCACCGTACCGCTGAGCGGGTGGCCAGGCAGACCCAGCACACCGTGATCTCGGTCAGCAAGTCGATGCGGATCATCGCGCTGTTCATCGACGGGACACGGTTCGTGCTCGAGGATTCCGCGGCGGTCCTGTCACACGCCAACCAGGCCCTGGCCACCCTGGAGCGGTACCGGCGCCGGCTCGATGAGGTCTCCGGCGCGCTCTCGGCCCTGGAGATCGAGGATCTCGCCACCGTCCGCGACGTCACGGCCGTGGCTCAGCGGCTGGAGATGGTCCGCCGGATCTCGGGCGAGATCGAGGGCTACATGGTGGCGCTGGGCACCGACGGCCGGCTGCTGGCCCTGCACCACGATGAGCTCGTGGCCGGAACCGAGCAGGAGCGGGTGATGCTGGCCCGGGACTACGTGCCCGCGCCGCCCGGGACCCGGGCCGCCGCGGCCGCCGCCGTGCTGACCCGGCTGGAGAGCCTGCCCCTGGACGAGCTGCTGGACGTCGCCTCCGTCGCCGAGGTGCTCGGATTCGGCGGTTCCGAGGTGCTCGATGACGTGGTGAGCCCGCATGGGTACCGGCTGCTGGCCAAGGTGCCGCGGATACCGAACGCCACGGTGGACAGCCTCATCGAGCATTTCGGCGGGCTGCAGAAGCTCCTGGCCGCCGGCGTGGAAGACCTGAACCAGGTCGAGGGGGTCGGGGCATCCCACGCCCGGAGCGTGCGCGAGGGCCTGTCCCGGCTCGCGGAGTCGTCCATCCTGGAGCGCTACGTCTGATGACGGGTGGCTAGCCCGGCGGCCGCCGGGATCACCGGGCGGCGCCGGCCGCCGGTCCAGGCGTGCGAGGATCGTGTCCACCATGACGAACGGGTATGCCGCGCCGGTGCTGCGCTGGTACGCCGCGCACGCCCGGGATCTGCCGTGGCGGCTTCCGGACGCATCGCCCTGGTCGGTGCTGGTGAGCGAGATCATGCTGCAGCAGACGCCGGTGGCGCGGGTGCTGCCAGCGCACGCCGCGTGGCTGGCCCGCTGGCCCACCCCGCCGTCGCTGGCGGCCGCGGCCGCGGGCGACGCGGTCAGGCAATGGGGACGGCTCGGGTACCCGCGCCGGGCGCTGTGGCTGCACGCCACGGCCAGGATCCTGACCGAAGAGCACGCAGGCCAGGTTCCTGACTCGGTGCAGGCACTACGCGACCTGCCGGGCGTGGGCCGTTACACCGCTGCCGCCGTGGCCAGCTTCGCCTTCGGGCAGCGGCATGCGGTCCTGGACACGAACGTGCGGCGGGTGCTCGCCCGCCTGGTGCGCGGCGTGGAGCTGCCACCGCTCAGCACCTCGGCCGCCGAGGTCGCCCTGGCCGAGTCGCTGCTCCCCACGCCGCCCAGACGCGCGGCACGGTGGTCGGTGGCGGTGATGGAGCTCGGGGCGCTGGTCTGCACCGCCACCCGGCCGGACTGCGCTAGCTGCCCGGTGGCACGCCAGTGCGCATGGCGCCGCGCCGGAAGCCCGGCTGCGACTGCCCGCCCGGTGCCCCAGCGCTACCTGGGCAGCGACCGGGAGTGCCGCGGCCGGCTGCTCGGCGTCCTCAGGGAGGCGGCCGACCCGGTCCCGGCGGCCCACCTCGACGCCGTCTGGCCCGATCGGGCCCAGCGGACCAGGGCGCTGAGCGCGCTGGTCGCGGACGGCCTGGCCGTGGCCCTGGAGCACCGGATGTACGCGCTCCCGGGCCAGGCCCCCGCTAATACGTAAATCCGGGGGCCCGGTCACCTTGGATGGTGACCGGGCCCCGGATTCGTCACGCTGGCCGGGTGGCCTGGTTGCTACTCGGCGCTCAGCCGCCCCTCGGCGCCGCCACCGGAGCTGCTGCTGCTGACCCCGGTCGCGGCCGGCCTGGTCTCGATCTCGGCCGGTGGCACGTCCGGAACGGCGTCCGGCTTGGGCTCGCCGGTGAAGCTGAACTGCGCCTCCGGCCCGGTGCCGCCCTCCGCGTCGACCATCACGATCTGGCCGGCCTTCAGCTCGCCGAACAGGATCTTCTCGGACAGGTTGTCCTCGATCTCCCGCTGGATCGTCCGGCGCAGCGGCCGGGCACCGAGCACCGGGTCGTAGCCTCGCGCCGACAGCAGCGACTTGGCCGCCGGCTTCAGCTCGATACCCATGTCCCGGTCCTTCAGCCGGTCGTCCACCTTGGCGATCATCAGGTCCACGATGCTGAAGATCTCATCCTGGCTGAGCTGGTGGAAGACGATGGTGTCGTCCACCCGGTTCAGGAACTCGGGCCGGAAGTGCCCCTTCAGCTCGTCCGCGACCTTGGCCTTCATCCGGTCGTACGAGCCGCGGGACTGGCCCGCGGTGCCGAAGCCGACCGAGACACCCTTGGAGATGTCCTTGGTGCCGAGGTTGGTGGTCATGATGATCACGGTGTTCTTGAAGTCCACCACCCGGCCCTGAGCGTCGGTGAGGCGCCCGTCCTCCAGGATCTGGAGCAGCGAGTTGAAGATGTCCGGGTGGGCCTTCTCGATCTCGTCGAACAGCACCACCGAGAACGGCCTGCGGCGCACCTTCTCGGTGAGCTGGCCGCCTTCCTCGTACCCGACGTAGCCGGGCGGGGAGCCGAACAGCCGCGACACCGTGTGCTTCTCCATGTACTCGCTCATGTCCAGCTGGATCAGCGAGTCCTCGTCGCCGAACAGGAACTCGGCGAGCGTCTTGGACAGCTCGGTCTTGCCGACCCCGGACGGACCGGCGAAGATGAACGACCCACCTGGGCGCTTCGGGTCCTTGAGCCCGGCCCGGGTGCGCCTGATCGCCTGCGACAGCGACTTGATGGCCTCGTTCTGGCCGATCACCCGCCGGTGCAGCTCGTCCTCCATGCGGAGCAGCCGCTGCGACTCCTCCTCGGTGAGCTTGAAGACGGGGATGCCGGTCGCCGTGGCCAGCACCTCCGCGATCAGTTCCTCGTTCACCTCGGCGACGGCGTCCATGTCGCCGGCCTTCCACTCCTTCTCCCGGTTGTCCTTCTTGTCGATCAGCTGCTTCTCCGTGTCCCGGAGCGCCGCCGCCTTCTCGAAGTCCTGGGAGTCGATGGCCGACTCCTTCTCCCGGCGGACATCGGCGATCTTCTCGTCAAACTCCCGCAGGTCCGGCGGAGCGGTCATGCGCCGGATCCGCATCCGGGACCCGGCCTCATCGATCAGGTCGATCGCCTTGTCCGGCAGGAACCGGTCGCTGATGTAGCGGTCCGCCAGCTGCGCGGCCGCGACCAGCGCGTCATCGGTGATCGACACCCGGTGGTGCGCCTCGTAACGGTCGCGCAGCCCCTTGAGGATCTCGATCGTGTGCGAGATGGTCGGCTCGGCCACCTGGATCGGCTGGAACCTGCGCTCGAGCGCCGCGTCCTTCTCCAGGTGCTTGCGGTACTCGTCCAGCGTGGTCGCGCCGATGGTCTGCAGCTCGCCGCGGGCCAGCATCGGCTTCAGTATCGAGGCCGCATCGATCGCGCCCTCGGCGGCGCCGGCCCCGACCAGAGTGTGGATCTCGTCGATGAACAGGATGATGTCGCCGCGGGTGCGGATCTCCTTCAGGACCTTCTTCAGCCGTTCCTCGAAATCACCCCGGTACCTGGAGCCCGCGACCAGCGCGCCCAGGTCGAGCGTGTAGAGCTGCTTGTCCTTGATGGTTTCCGGCACTTCGCTCTTGACGATCTTCTGAGCGAGTCCTTCGACGACCGCGGTCTTGCCCACGCCGGGCTCACCGACCAGCACCGGGTTGTTCTTGGTGCGCCGGGAGAGCACCTGCATCACGCGCTCGATTTCTTTCTCCCGGCCGATCACCGGATCGAGTTTGCCCTCGCGAGCCGCGGCGGTCAGGTTCCGGCCAAACTGGTCGAGCACGAGCGAGGTGGACGGCGCCGTCTCCGACGGCGCGCCCGCCGCGGCGGGCTCCTTGCCCTGGTAGCCGTGCAGGAGCTGGATGACCTGCTGCCGCACCCGGTTCAGGTCGGCACCCAGCCGCACCAGCACCTGGGCGGCCACGCCCTCGCCCTCACGGATCAGGCCGAGCAGGATGTGCTCGGTGCCGATGTAGTTGTGGCCGAGCTGCAGCGCCTCGCGCAGCGACAGCTCCAGCACCTTCTTGGCCCGCGGAGTGAACGGGATGTGCCCGGACGGCGCCTGCTGCCCCTGGCCGATGATCTCCTCGACCTGCTGGCGCACCGCCTCCAGGCTGATCCCCAGCGACTCCAGCGCCTTGG
>Ga0335075_10002319_pt1 | contig 30724 bp, 23 predicted proteins | sample Lox_Sample_24_FD_206723 | JGI IMG/M metagenome (GOLD analysis project Ga0335075, IMG submission 206723) | Soil microbial communities from Loxahatchee National Wildlife Refuge, Florida, United States - Lox_Sample_2.4 | ecosystem: Environmental > Terrestrial > Soil > Wetlands | place: USA...
TATTCGGATATCTACCTGACAAAACGCTTCACGCTTCCCAAGGGCGTCACGCTGCGTTTCGACGGGCAGTTCTTCAACGCGTTCAATCACCCGAATTTCGCGCTGCCGAGTTCGGTGGAGGCCGGCGTTCCCGGAGTCTTCATCCCGGCGAAGTTTGGCACCCTGCAAAGTACAATCTCGCCACCGACCGGATTGCTTGGCGTCGGTCTCGGCGGCGACAGTTCGCCGCGAATGATCGCTTTTCAGGGGAGAATTCAGTTTTGACCTGCATGGCGAACATCATCTGATGATTGCATCTGCGGATACCTTGTATCACGGTGATAATCTTTTTATTTCCTATGACAAAGGAAGCAGCGCAAGGTACGTGTTTAGCGGGCTAATTCGTATCGGTACCATTCTCGCGCGGTTCTAGGTACCAGGGGATATTTGCCACCACTGTCTGCTGGGCTCCGCGAAGATACAGCATGGTTTTCAGCAGGGTGGCTCGCTGGTTATGCAGGAGGTAGAAATACCAACGGCTCTCGATCAATTCCGGAAGCAATACCAGAAGTTGGCGATGGGGATGCTGCTGCTCCAATGCGCTGACTTGATCGAGGATCGGTCCAAGGATGCGTCGGGTGGGCGATTCAATCTGGATAAGGATCGGTTGCGGTAAGTTCGCGCGCTGCAGCGGTTGCAGGACATTCTTCTGCCACAGCGGCGCCAGCGGTTGCTCGCCTTCCTCATTCTTCACATGGATGCAAAAAACTTCTGGAGAGATTGAGAGTGCAAAGCGCAAGCCTTTCGCGGTGACGCGATTCCAGCCGGGAATGGGCATGATGATGATGGGTGATGTCAGCTTGGCTGTGTTCAAGGCCTGCTTGGCGGCGATTTGACGACCTACCCAGAGATAGTGGCTGTGGATGGCTAGCATGACCAGGATGATCAAAGGAATCACAATGGCCGTGATCCATGCTCCAGCGACAAATTTTGTGACCAATACGATGCAGACGGTAATTCCGGTTGCGAGCGCTCCAATTCCATTGATGGCCATGCTGAGTTTCCACCCGGGGCCGCGCTTGCGACGCCAGTGCTGTACCATCCCCGCTTGAGAAAGAGTGAAGGCGAGAAAAGCGCCGATGGCGAAAAGAGGAATCAGACGGTCAGTGACACCGCGAAAAACAATGAGGAGCGACGCGGCCGCGACAGCCAGGACATAGACGCCGCCTGAATACACCAGGCGCCGGCCGCGAAGAGTAAAGGCGAACGGAAGATATCGATCCTTGGCGATGTTATGGCACAGCCGGGGAAAATCCGCAAAGCCGGTATTTGCGGAGAGCGCCAGCACCAGCAGGATGGAAGCGATCGAGACGTAATAAAAGACGCCGCGTCCGCTGACGGCGGCGATCAGTTGCGACAGCACGCTTTGATATCCGGGCGCAAATGGATCGGTGGCGGCGATGTGATACGCGGGCGCCAGGAAGGCAATGCCTAGCAGGAGAACGCCGAGTAGCACAATGATGATGGTGAGAGTGAGCTGGGCCGATTTCTCGCGCGGCTCCTTGAAAGCGCCCACGCCGTTGCTGACGGCCTCTACGCCCGTCATTGCAGTACAGCCGCTGGAAAAGGCCTTCAGCAACATCCAGATGCTGAGCACCGCGGTGGCATGACCGAGTTGCGGTGGAGCGACCACGGGTTGGGGATGGCCGCCGGAAACGATGACTTTGAATACGCCCCACCCGATGGCAGCGAGCAGGCACAGGATGAATACATAGGTCGGCGCCATGAAGATCACGCCAGAAGAACGGGCCCCACGCAGGTTCAACAGAGTGAGAATCGCGAGGATTGCCAGGCAAAGAGCAAGCGTATGAGGTTGAAGCTTCGGCAACGCGGAAACCAGTGCGCCGACGCCGGCGGATATGCCGACAGACACTTCGAGAATGTAGTCGACCATGAGGGCCGAGCCCGCGAGCAAGCCGGGTAATGATCCGAGATTTTCGCCGGCCACCGTGTAGGAGCCGCCTCCATTGGGATACGCAGCGATCGTCTGTCGGTAGGAGAAATAAAGGATGGTCAGCAAAGCCAGGATGGCAGCAGTGATGGGCAGCACGAGATGGATGCCGGCCATCCCCAGTGGGATGAGAAGCGTCATGGCTGCTTCTGGACCGTAGGCAGCGGAACTGAGGGCATCAAGGCCGAAGATGGGAACGCCCTGGGAGGCGCCTATCTTTTCGGCGCGATCCTCCCAGGTTGCGAGCGGGCGGCCCAGCAATAGATCAAGAATCGTCATAGCAGTCGTTTTATAGTAACTGGCCGACTATGAATTGATAGAGAAATGCATCGCTGCGGCCGATCCTGTCCTCACTCTAGAAGTGGCGGACGACGTCTTCTTCTGTTGAAGTTTTGTGGCGATCGCGTTCCAGAGATCGGCTGACAAGATCGCGCGAACCCAGGCCGACCGCCAATGCCAGCGCGAGCACAATGCCACCAAATAAAATGCCGAAACCGAGATCGACAATGACGCGCGCAATGCCAAGATGATCGAAGATCATGGCAGCAGTGAAGACCAGGACCAGCCATTTAGCTCCCAGGCTGAGCAGGCGGGCATGCTCCAGATTCATGTTGACGCCGTTGATGAGGACACTGCGGGAAAGGAAGCGGGCGACGATGATGCCGACAATCAGAAGCACTACGGCGGCGACGATCTTAGAGATATAGGTGACGACATTGGCCGAGAGGCCGGAAGCAAGCGAGGCATCAAACGCGGCGACACCGACAAACAAGCCGGCGACGACGGTGAGCCAGAATACGATGCGCGTGGCCAGGAAGGTGGGCGTTTTGGCGGACGACCAGTCGGAAATATTGGCGAGACCGGATTGTTCTACACGGGTGTCAAAGTGCAGCGCAAGCAGGATGCGGCGCAGAATGGCGGCCAGAAGCCATCCAATAAAAATGGAGACCACCAGCGCGACGATAAGCGCGAGCACGCCGGGCAGCAGCGTTGCGACTTTGAATACGGCACGATGAAGCGATTCCAGCAGCGCCTGATGTACTTGTCCCCACATGACTCACTCCTGTTCTAGTGCAGGCTTCTACGGATGAAAGCGATCGGGCCAGCGCCAACGGGACAGGAGATAGGGTTTCTCCGACTCGTAGGTGCGTGCCAGTTGTTCCACCCGTTGTTGCGCGGCGGCGATGCCGCTCTGGTTGATTTCAACCGCGTACGATGCAACCCATCCTAGGTAGAGCGGGGTGAGCGCACCAAACAGGTGGGTGCGATGAATATTACGAAGACGATGGGCCAGCGCAAAATCGTAGATGATGCGGGCCCACAGCGTATCCGGCATATGAAACTCGTCCGGTGAAAGACGGGAAAGCTTTTTCAGCTCCAGCAGCGTAACAGGGGGAAGGATGAGCGCCCAGAACTCGCGCAGGTTGCGCTCGCCAAGCTGGAAGGCTTCCACCATGTGGCGAACGTCGACAGTGTCGGTTGCTTCGGTGGATGTGGATGCGACGCCGAAAATGGGTGCATCGTGCGAGCCGCGAATGCGCTGCCAGAAAGCGGCGTTGTCTTCCATATCGAGGAACAATGGACCGGTCAGCTGTGCGAGGGCATCGCTGAGCTCAATGCCTTCGGCGCTGGAAGGACGACGCGCACCGAGTTGGGCCTGGCAGATTTTCAGGTTCCTGCCGGCGGCCAGAGTTGCGAGCCACGGCAACCGGCCCTGTTGCTGGCTGGAGTCTCGCGCGGTGTTGCCGGTGAGCAACGGAAACATTTTCGACGACATCTGGAATTCTGTGCCGAGCGGATTCTGAACCCGGTGGCCGTAAAGAGAACGGGTGAGAGGATAAAGAATGCTTTTATTCACCAGATCGTCGAAGGCCTGCGATGTGTAGAGAGGCATGACGAGGTCGAAGCTGCCGCCAATCCCTGGATCGATAAGGAGAGTGAGTTTCTCGGGAGTGAGCGAATCACGGCTGAATCCGATATCCGCGCCGAGCACCGTGCATGCCCGCACCTGCAATGTGGTAGCGAGACGGGCAAGCTCTCGATAGGTGGTTGAACTGGGAAGCCAGGGAATGATTCCAGGGACGGGCGCCTGCAGGGGATAGTTGACGTAGCGCAGAGACGGCTGGGAGGCGAGATCGTTGTTGTTCAGCGCGAGTTCGGCGGGCGCGTCCTGGGTATTTTCTCCAGGCAATGCAAGCACGACCTGACATGGCGAGGAGAGAAGCTTGCAAGCTTGCAGGACTTTCTGGATGGCGGGCGTAAGGAGCTCGCTTCTTAGCGGAGCCGGGATCGCCAGCAAGAGATCTGTCGGGCCGATCTCGAGACTCTCCTGCTTCGATTCCTGCAGCGCTTCCAATTCAGCCATGGTTTCGGTTTACTCCGCTGCGGGGGGAACACCACGCGTTATTCAAATTCCTGCTGCAGCAATGCAGCGACGCCCATCAACGGTATCTTCACCCAATCGGGACGACTATTCAACTCATAGACCAGCTCATAAAACGCTTTCTCCAGCAAGTAGAGGTCGAGCAAGCTCCATTGCGCGGCGGGAGTTGCAGGGATCAGGTGACTGCCCGCCATGGTTTGCATGTAAGCATGCAGGAATTCCGCCGAGGCCGACTCATCCCACAGCCGGGCCCAGGGTTCCAGCTTCGATTGATCTTCCGGCCGGCGGGAGGAGTAGCGCATCAGCGCAGCCCAGGCTGCGTAATTGAAGGAGCGCAGCATTCCGGCAACATCTTTCAAGGGCGAGTGCTTCATGTGGCGGATGTCGAGCGAACGTGCCGGTTCGCCTTCGAAGTCGAGAATGACAAAGTCGGATTTGACGCGAAGAACCTGGCCAAGGTGGTAGTCGCCATGGATGCGGATGCGTCGACCGTCCATGCTGCCGATGTTGGACGCGCCGAGGCCGTCGAGAATGCGGGTGCGATGACTGAGAAGAAGCGCAGCAATTTCGACTGTATCGTCCGCCAGACCCGACATAGTTTTGCGCAGCAGGTCGTACGCGTGGGCGGCCTGAGCGTTGATCGACGCCTGCAAATGATCGAAATACTCTTTGGTTAATAGCTCGGGAGAAAACGCGGGATTGGTTGTAGAAGATGCCAGCGCCAAATGCATTTCCGCAGTGCGGCGGCCGAGTACGGCTGCTGCGTCCAGGGCGACGCCTGCATGTTCCAGCGCAAAATGGGATGCGCGGGCGATACCCATCGGTGCCGATGTCGAGACGGCAGGCTGCCCTAATTCCTCTGCCGGAATTGTCTTCTGAACATAGTTTTCGTAGTAGCGCTCCAACTCTTCCATCATCCATTGCCAGCCGTCGCCTTGGTTCGTCACCAGCCCCTGCAGCATACAAAGTGTGGTGGGAGCATCGCCTTTGCTGAGGTATTCAATGGAGCCGCCAAAAGGCGGAATGTTGGAGAAATGCGCCTGCTCAGTGAGAAATCGGCCGATTTCGCAGTCCGGATTCAGTCCGGGTTCTGGATGGCGAAATAATTTCATAATCAGGCGATTACCGAACAGAATTGAAGTATTACTTTGCTCGGCAGAGCTGCGCCGGGGTGCAAGAGATTCGTCCGGCGATTGGCTCGTCATCAGGCTATGCAATGCACTGCTGGGAGTTCCCTTGACTGATCCTTGTTGCATGGAGAACTTGGTGGAGTTGGCGATGACGTGCAACAGGGCCTGGCAGGAATGCGGGTCGAAGGTCGCATCGTAGAGCACACCTTCCCCCGCTGGAGAGAGAACGGCAGAAAGGATCGACGCGGGTGAAGTGTCGCGAAGGGTGCGTGCCGATTCTCCGAAGGCGGTGGCTACGGGAAGAAAATAGCGGTCTGCTGTTCCGGTTTCATACTCCACATGGACCAGGCAAAAGATGGCGTGGGTTTGGTCGAGCTTGCCCCAATCTGCAATAGTGGTGCTGCGAATGGAAGCGGACTTATTGCCGAACCATCGTTGCAGGGGAAGATAGGTCGGTAGAATGGATTCCTGCAGCTTGCGCAGATTGCTGTCCGTAAACAAGCTGGCCCAGTCTGTTGTGTCGGCAAGCAGCAGCGCGGAATCTTCCGGCTGAACCGCGGCCGTGTCGGGCGAGGGATGCAGTTCCAGCCAGAGAAATCCATAGGGCGCAAGGGTGACTGCATACGGTTGTCGGGTGATGGTTGGAAATTCGACGTAACCTAACATTTCGACGGGAACCATGCCGTCGTACTCGCTGAGATCGAGTTGCGCGGGCTGGGCAAAGCGCGACAGGTTGGCGACGCACAAGACAATCTCATCCTCGGCTTCGCGAACGTAGGCAATCACTTTGCGATTTTCAGGATTCAGGAATTTGAGAGCGCCTCGCCCGAAAACGCGAAACAGTTTGCGCAGCGCAATCAAGTTGCGCATCCAGTTCAGAAGCGACGACGAGTCACCCTGCTGGGCTTCAACATTCACGGCCTCGTAGCCCCAGATCGGATCCATTACAACGGGGCTATAGAGTTTGGCGGGGACGGCGCGCGAGAAGCCGGCATTACGGTCCGCAGTCCATTGCATGGGGGTGCGCACACCGTTGCGGTCGCCGAGATAGATGTTGTCGCCCATGCCGATTTCATCGCCGTAATAGAGGATGGGCGTACCGGGAAAAGAAAACAGCAGGCTATTCAGCAGTTCGATGCGGCGGCGGTTGTTGTCGAGCAGCGGCGCAAGGCGGCGGCGAATGCCAATGTTGATGCGCATGCGCGGATCGGCACTATAGGCGAGGTACATGTAGTCGCGTTCGTCGTCGCTGACCATTTCCAGCGTTAGTTCATCGTGATTGCGAAGGAACAGACCCCATTGGCAGCTGTCGGGGATGGGCGGTGTCTGGCCCATAATTTCTGTGATGGGCAGGCGATCTTCCTGGCGGAGCGCCATGTACATGCGTGGCATCAGGGGAAAGTGAAACGCCATGTGACATTCGTCGCCATCCGCAAAATAAGGGCGAACGTCCGCCGGCCACTGGTTGGCCTCAGCGAGAATGATGCGATTTTCATAGTGAGCATCAATTTCGGCGCGAATCTTCTTCATGACGGCGTGGGTTTCAGGAAGGTTTTCGCAGTTGGTCCCATCACGCTCGACGAGGTATGGGATAGCATCAATGCGCAGCGCGTCCACACCCATGTCGAGCCAGAAGCGCATGACGCGCAGCACTTCTTCCAGCACCAAAGGATTGTCGTAATTTAAATCCGGTTGATGCGAGAAAAAGCGATGCCAGTAGTAGGCCTTGGCGATGGGGTCCCAGGTCCAGTTGGATTTTTCTGTGTCGGTGAAAATGATGCGCGCGTCTTTGTATTTTTCGTCGGTGTCGCTCCACACGTAGTAGTCGCGCTCGGGCGATCCTGGCGGCGCAAGGCGTGCGCGCTGGAACCAGGCGTGCTGGTCGGAGGTGTGGTTGACGACCAGTTCAATCATGACCTGCAGGCCGCGATCGTGAGCGGCGTGAAGAAAAGTTTGAAAATCTTCCAGCGTGCCGTAGCTGGGATGGACGGTCATGTAGTCGGCGATGTCGTAGCCGTCGTCGCGCAACGGCGAAGCAAAAAAAGGCAGCAGCCAGATGCAGGTGATGCCGAGCTCCTGCAAATAATCCAGCTTGCTCAGCAGCCCCTGGAAATCGCCGATGCCGTCGTTGTTGGCATCTTCAAACGCCTTGACGTGCAGCTCATAAATAATGGCGTCTTTAAACCAGAGAGGATCGAGAGCGCTGCCTGGCTGCTTCACCGAGCTGCTGCTGGAGGTGTCGTGCATAGATGCGGCGATTCCTTCTTCCCGATAACAGGGGAGTCTTGTAGATTACGCCGAGGGGGCTGGCTCCGTCTCCACATGGAAGATGTGGGAGCGCCCCGGCTCCAGCTGAATATAGTTTCGCGCACCGGTCCACTGGTACCGTTGGGCGGTGAGCAGGTCGTGAACGCTGAAGGTCTGGTCGGGCTGGACGCCGAGTTCCGCGAGATTGAGATCGACCCAACCGGCCTGTGCATTTTGATGGTGAAGATTGACCACGATGAGAATCACATCTTTTTTGTCGGGATCCGTTTTGCTGTAAGCGATGAGGAACGGCTGGTCGGTCGGGTGAAAGCGCAACGTTCGATTGCTGTGTAGCGCCAGATGTTTTTTGCGAATCTGGTTGACGCGCGCGATGAAGGTCTGCAGATTTTGCGGGTCATCAATCTTCCAATGACGAAGCTGATACTTCTCTGAGTTGAGATATTCTTCACTGCCCGGCTTGATGGGGGTGTTCTCGCACAACTCGAACGCGGGGCCATAAATACCGTAGTTCGCGGCAAGCGTTGCGGCGAGGACGAACCGGCTGAGGAAGGCAGGACGGCCGCCAGTTTGCAACTCCTCATGCAGAATGTCCGGCGTGTTCGGCCAGAAATTCGGACGGAAGAATTCGACAACTGGGGTTTGCGTCAATTCTTCCAGATATTCCGTCAGGTCTTCTTTCGTGTTGCGCCAGGTGAAATAGGTGTAGGACTGCGTGAAGCCAAGCTTGGCGAGGCGATACATGACCTTGGGCCTAGTAAACGCCTCGGCAAGAAAGATGACATCGGGATGCGCGGCCCTGACCTCGCCGATCACCCACTTCCAGAAAGGAAACGATTTGGTGTGGGGATTGTCGACGCGAAAGATGAGGACGCCCTCGTCGATCCAGTAGTCGATGATGCTTTTCAGTTCTGTCCACAGCGCGCGCCAGTCCTCGGTTTCAAAATCGAGAGGGTAGATGTCTTGATATTTCTTCGGCGGATTTTCGGCATACTGGATGGTGCCGTCGGCGCGCTTCTTAAAAAAGCTGGGATGCTGCTGCACGTAGGGATGATCGGGCGAACATTGAAAAGCGAGGTCGAGAGCGATTTCCAGGCCATACTGTTTGGCGGCCGCCATCAGCGAGTGAAGATCGTCGAGCGTGCCCAGCTTAGGGTGGATCGCTTTGTGCCCACCTTCTTCTGAGCCGATGGCCCAGGTACTGCCAACATCGTCCGGCTCAGCTTTTTCTGAATTATTTTTTCCTTTTCGAAAGGCGTGGCCGATGGGATGGATGGGCGGCAGGTAGAGGACATCGAAGTTCATCGAGGCAATATAGGGCAGCCACGATTCGCAATCCTTGAATGTACCGTGATGGTCAGGTGTGGGCGAGCACGAGCGAGGAAAGATTTCATACCAGGAGGAGAATCCGGCGCGCTCGCGGCCAACGCTGACGCTGAGTTCTTTGGCGTAGCGGGTGGAGTAGGCATGCTCGGCATAGGTTTGCATCAGGGATTCAAGCGCGGGATCAACGGAGGCGGCCGAGCCAACGGCCTGATCGGCGTCATTAATTTTTGCGGCGAAATCTTTCAGGGCTTTTGCGTCATCTTTTTTCGCGCGCTTAGCGGCGGCGGTGACCAGGGCCGCACCGGACATGCGTTCGACGTGGGTTTCCTGGCCGGCATCGATGCGTTTCTTCATGGCATTGCGCCAGGTGGTGAATGTGTCGATCCATCCTTCGACGGTATAGCGATACTCGCCTAACTCCATGACAGCAAATTCTGCGCGCCAGCGATCGTTGCCGAGGGGTTCCATTGGCATGTTGCGCCAATTGCGTTCGCTGCTCCTGCGATAGAGAAGCTGCGCCGCGACGGCGTCATGACCGTCAGCGAAAACATCAGCTTCAACCGCGACGGTTTCTCCGACGACGCGCTGAATTTGAAATTCCCCGCAATCAATCTCCGGCTGCACGCCCTCAATGACGACGCGGCGTCGACCCTCCAACCTGGCCGCAATCGTGTCTTTTGTCTGCTGCTTGCTGTCTATCGCCATCAAAAAATATCACCCTCTAACAAAGTTTTCTTACCTAACAGAGATGCAGGTTTCGCAGATACCGTTGGAGTCGAGCCGTTTCCGTCAGCTTCATGCGCGATTCACACACGATGCTATGGGTAGGCTTGAAGAGTTTGACACTGAGGAAAATGATAGTCCAGCGAGGCGCAAAAGCAGGTGAACAATACCGTTGACATTCTATCCATAGATAATCTATATATAGACGCATGACGAAGAAGCCTGACCTGCTGCCAGGAACTCTGGACATGCTGATCCTGAAGACCCTGGCTCGCGCGCCGATGCATGGCTATGGCATTGCGCTTTCCATCAAGCGGAGCTCCGACGATGTACTGACGGTGGAAGAAGGCTCTCTGTATCCGGCATTGCAGCGGCTGTTGCTGCAAGGCTGGGTGAAGGCGGAGTGGAAGAAGACGGAGACCAATCGGCGCGCGCGCTACTACACTCTGACGCCGTTGGGGCGCAAGCAGCTGGGCATCGAGCTGTCGCAATTTGAGCAAATGATCACGGCGATTGGCCGGGTGCTGCAGGATGCGTAGGAGATAGCGATGAATCGATTTCGCAGGATGTTCAACAAGCTGAGATTTCTTTTTCGTCGCGACAGCTTTGAGAGCGGCCTCGCCGAAGAGATGGCCTTCCACCAGGAGCAGGTGGAGCGGGCGTTCGAGGCGGAAGGAATGACGCCGGAAGAGGCGCGTCATGCGGCGCGGCGGCAATTTGGCAATGCGACCAAGATGAAAGAGCAAAGTCACGAGGCGGTGAAGTTCTGGTTTGAGACGGTCGCGCAGGATTTTCTGTTTGCCGCACGTCAGCTGCGGAAAAACCCTGGATTTACGGCGACCGCAATCCTGATGCTGGGACTTGGTATCGGAGCGGCCGTGGCGATCTTTGCATTTGTGGATGCGGCGCTGATCCAGCCATTGCCATACGCAAATCCGAACCGGCTGGTAGGCCTATTTTCGAGCATCCCATTGGGTCCGAAATACAACATTTCCTATCTCGACTACCGCGATTGGAAAGAGCAGAACAAAGTTTTCAAATCGTTGGAAGCGTACGAGACTTGGAATTTTATGCTGAATACCCCAACGGGCACAGAGTTGGCGCAGGGCGTCCATGTGAGCGATGGCTTTTTTCGCACACTTGGGATTTCTCCCATCCTGGGGAGAGACTTCCTAGCCGGAGAGAATCAAACCACAGCGCCTCACACGGTCCTGCTGAGTTACACAGCGTGGCAAGAACGATTCGGTGGAAGACCAGATGTGGTGGGGCAGGCGGTAATACTAGACGGCGTTCCTAACACCATCATCGGGGTGTTGCCTCGGGATTTCCATTTCGGTCCGGCCGCCGCTGCGGATTTCTGGGCCATGCTGGACCCATCTGGTCCCTGTGAGAAGAGACGCATCTGCCACAATCTCTTCGGCATCGCACGGCTCAAAGACGGCGTTTCAGTCCAGGCGGCCGACGCCGACATGAAATCGATAGCTGCGCGACTGGAAAAGCAGTATCCGGACACCAATCGCGGCCAGGGCGCCGTGGTGATGCCTCTGACAGAGGTGATCGTAGGCGATATTCGTCCCATTCTACTGGTGCTGCTGAGTGGAGCGGGTTTATTGCTGCTCATTGCCTGCGTGAATGTAGCCAATTTGCTGTTGGTTCGCACGGAAACCCGCCAACGCGAGATTGCCGTGCGCGGCGCGTTGGGCGCATCACCTGCGCGCCTCATTCGCCAGTTTGTGACAGAAGGACTGTTGCTGATAGGAATTGGCAGTGTGCTGGGGGTTGCATGGGCATATGCCGCTATCCATCTGCTCATCCGCCTGATTCCCGCTGACATGCTGGCCGGAATGCCCTATCTGCAGGGACTTGGGCTGAATCTTCATTCGATAGCATTCGCGGGAGCAGTCACGTTAGCGGCGGGTGCGCTGTTCGCACTCACTCCCGTACTGCGCATGTCTTTACAGGAAATGCGAGCAGGCCTCACAGGAGGTGGTCGGAGTGGGTCTAGCTCGATATGGCGTCATTTGGGTGCGAACCTGGTTGTCATTGAACTCGCTGTGGCCGTGGTCTTGCTCGTGGGTGCAGGGTTACTTAGTAAAGGCCTCTATCGCCTGCTTCATGTCGAGGTCGGATTCCAGCCAGATCATTTGGCTGCGATCAGCATCGGAGCGCCGGATTCCCGTTACTCACAGGACACGCAGGCAGTTGCGTTGGAAGAAGAGGTCAGCCGCCGGATTGGAAGTCTGCCAGGCGTGCAATCGGTAGGCGTCACAAGGTATCTGCCCTTGAGCGGGTATGGCCCCTTCATTGATTTCATCATCAAGGGACGGCCGTATCACGGAGCACATAACGAGGCGACTCGGCGGCAAGTAAGCGCAAGATACTTTACGACGCTACAGGCGCAACTTCTGCATGGCCGCTATTTCACCGCATCGGACGACGCCTCGAGGGTTCATGTCGCAATCATCAATCAGGCAATGGCCAAAAAGTACTTTCCCAATGAAGATCCAATCGGGAAGCAAATTGTCTACTCTGGTTCGTGGTCACAGGCCCCACCCCCGATAGAAATCGTCGGAGTGGTCGGCGACATGAAAGAGGGGTTCTTGGATGCGGAAAATTATCCGGCGATCTACCTCCCTTTCAAACAGGATCCGGCTGACTGGTTTTCAATCGTAGTTCGAAGCTCGCAAGCAGAGCAATCGCTGCTCCCGACGTTGATCACTGTGATTCATGGGGTCGATCCCGACATCGCTGTGTATGACGCAGCGACGATGAATGAGCGAATTCAGAATTCACAGACTGCCTATCTTCACCGCTCGGCAGCATGGTTAGTAGGAGGCTTCGCGATCATGGCACTGCTGCTGAGTGTGGTTGGGCTGTATGGAGTGATTGCGTATTCCGTGCGGCAACGGACACGCGAAATTGGAGTGCGCATGGCGCTGGGCGCGCAGCGAAGCTCGATCTATCAGATGATTCTGCAAGAGGCGGGACGTCTGATTGTGTTAGGCATTGCTGCGGGTATGGTGGGGGCGATCGGTGCGGGGATGCTGATGCGTTCGCTGCTGTTTGACGTTCGCTACTGGGATCTGCCGACGCTGGCCATGGTCGCGGTTGTACTTTGTGTAGCAGCACTGGTGGCTACTTATATTCCGGCGCGCGGTGCTGCGTCTGTCAATCCAGTGGAAGCACTGCGGGCGGAATAATTTTTTCTCTTCATTGATTGGCTGCGAAGCCGAGACGTTTTTGGCGCGACATTGTTTGCAGCGGCGCGCTGCATTTCGGAAAGGTCGATGCGCTGATAGACTGTTAAGGGTCTACCAAACAGGTTAAATCGATCTCGAAGGGTGGTTCGACGAAGCATGGCAACTCACGAAGCCAGCGATACGAACAATGCTGGAGTAACTAAGGTTGAGCCCGCGAAGGGCAAATTAGGCGTCATGGTTGTCGGCATGGGGGCGGTAGCAACCACCTTGGTGGCCGGCGTTGAGGCGGTTCGCAAGGGATTGGCCAAGCCGATTGGTTCCATCACGCAGATGGGTACAGTTCGACTGGGAAAACGCACCGATGGTCGCACGCCACTGATCAAGGACTTTGTTCCGCTGGCGGACTTGAACGATGTTGTTTTTACGGGCTGGGATATTTTCGGCGGCAACCTTTATGAAGCGGCCAGCACGGCAAAAGTTCTGGACAAGGAGCTGCTGGATTCGATCCGGCCATACCTGGAATCGATCAAGCCGATGCCCGCCGTGTTCGATCAATATTATGTGAAGCGCCTGCACGGAACCAACGTGAAGCAGGGAAAAAACAAGCGCGATCTGGCAGAGCAGCTGCGTGCCGATATTCGCGAGTTTCGAAAGAAGACAGATCGTCAGGTCATGATCTGGTGCGGCTCGACGGAGATTTTTCTGCATCCGTCGGCGGTGCACGATTCGCTTGCGGCGTTTGAAAAGGGACTGGAAGCAAACGACGTCAACATTGCGCCCTCGCAGATTTATGCGTATGCGGCGTTGTCGGAAGGGGTGCCGTTCATCAACGGCGCGCCGAATCTGACGGTGGATTTGCCGGTGATGATCGAGCTCTCAAAGAAAAACAATGCTCCGATCAGCGGTAAGGATTTCAAAACCGGGCAAACGCTGATGAAGACGGTGCTGGCGCCGGCGTTCAAGGCGCGCATGCTGGGCGTTGCCGGATGGTATTCGACAAACATCCTGGGCAATCGCGACGGGGAAGTGCTGGACGATCCGGAGTCGTTCAAGACCAAGGAAGAGTCAAAGCTGGGTGTGCTGGATTACATTCTGCAGCCGAATTTGTATCCCGACTTATACGCCAATATTTATCACAAGGTTCGCATTAACTATTATCCGCCACGTGGTGACAATAAAGAGGGTTGGGATAACATCGATATCTTTGGATGGCTGGGGTATCCGATGCAGATCAAGGTGGATTTTCTGTGCCGCGACTCGATCCTGGCGGCGCCGATTGCGCTGGACCTGGTGTTGTTTACGGATCTGGCCAAGCGAAGCGAAGAACTACGCGGCATCGGCATTCAGGAGTGGCTGAGCTTCTTCTTCAAGTCGCCGATGACGCCGGAAGGGCTGTATCCGGAGCATGATTTGTTCATTCAGTCGATGAAGCTGAAGAACACGCTGCGACATATTCAGGGTGAGGAATTAATCACGCACCTTGGGTTGGAATATTACGACTGATTACAGGCGTTTTTGAAATTGAGAGGCCGCCAGAAAGTTCAGGTGGCCTTTTTCTTTTTGCGGGAAAAGGTTGGGCTTGCGGCGCTCGAAATCGCAACGAGAGACGGCGCATACTATCTGTAGGGCTCTGATGCCCGCGCGTCACGTTAAGGTCACATCCGTGGAGTGGTTTCGCTTGGCCATCGGAAATCGAAAATTTCGGCGTGGGAAGCGTGTGGCAGCGGGAGTGCTGTTGCTGTTCGCGAGCGCTGCGGTGTGTTTTGCTTCAGCGAAAGAAGAGAAAGAACCCCCGTGCCCGACGGCGGCGGCTGCCGCAAGCGTGGCGACGACGACCGACACTTCCGACTGCCTGATGCCGGGAGTGAAGGAAGGCAGCATCAACGACGTGAATGCGGTGGGGCATCGATCGGTCGGTGGGCGCGGCTTCGGCAATTGGTACTCAGAGAACACGGAGATTGCGTGGGGCGCTCAGATCGCCCAGCAGGTGATGAAGTCGTCGAAAATCGTGCACGACCCGGTGATTGAGGAGTATGTGAACCGCGTCGGCCAGAACATTGTGAAGAATTCCGACGCCAAGGTGCCGTTCACCATTCGCGTGATCGATTCCGACGAGGTGAATGCGTTTGCGTTGCCGGGCGGATATTTTTTCGTGAACAGCGGCCTGATCCTGGCGGCGGATAACGAAGCGGAGCTGGCGGGTGTGATGGCGCACGAAATTGCACACGTGGCGGCGCATCACCAGGCGCGCGAGATGACGCGCATGCATTATGCCGACCTGGGCATGGTGCCGCTAGTGATGTTGACCGGCTACAGCGCCATCGGCTATGGCGCGTATGAAGCCTCGGCGTTTGCAGTGCCGTTGACGATGCTGGAATTTCAGCGCGACTTTGAAGAGCAGGCCGACTGGCTGGGCGTGGAATACATGTATGACGCGGGGTACGATCCGCAGCAGCTGATCGCGTTCTTCGAGAAGATTGAAGAGCTGCAGAAGACCAAGCCTGGGCTGATCGCGAAGACGTTCGCAACGCATCCGCAGACGCCGGAGCGAGTGGAGCGGACGCAGCACGAAATCGCGACCATTCTGCCGCCGAGACCGGAATATATTGTCGATACGTCGGAGTTTCACGTCATCAAGCAACGACTGTTGCGGATGGAAAATCGGCGGCCAGTGAAGCCGGGTGCGGGGAAGAATGCGCCGGTGCTGCGGCGAGTGGCGGCGGGTCAGGGCGAGGACGCTGGCTCTTCAGGGGACAGCGATGCTCGACCAGTCTTGCATGATGGGCCGAGCCATTAGGACTTTGCCAGGCTGCACGGTCGGGCTAGCGGCAGTCGCCATACGAACCTTCCTGGACTACGCAAATTTGCGGACGATGGCAAGCACGCGGCCCTGAATCGCGACCTGGGCGGCAGGAACATAAATCGGCTCCATTTCGGAGTTCGCCGGCTGCAGGCGGACCGTGTCGCCCTCCAGATAATAGTGTTTCAGAGTGGTCTCGCTGCCGTCGACCAGCGCCACCACAATTTCTCCCTGGCGCGCGGTCTGGGCTTTTTCCACCAGCACATAATCGCCATTCATAATATGGTCGTCGCGCATGGACTCGCCGCTGACTTCCAGGGCGAAGACGGCCTTGTTCTCGACAATATCGTTCAGCGAAAGGCTGTCGCGAAACTCCATCGCCTCGATCGGGCGACCGGCGGCAATGCGCCCCATCAGCGGAATGTCTTGCATGGTGGCGGGCTTGCGATCGGGCGTCAGATCGATGGAGCGGCTGCGATTGTGAGCGCGGTTGAGGAGACCCTTCCGTTCCAAATTGGAAATATGTTTGTGAACGGTGGCGAGGGAACTCAGATCGAGCCCGGAGGCAATCTCTTCAAAGGAGGGAGAGTAGCCGCAGCGCTCGACGAAATTCCGGATAAAATCGAGAACCTCTTTTTGACGCTTGGTGATTGCCATGGTGCCGACAGTCTAGCGAATGAAAGGCGAAATTGCAAGAAGAGTTTTTGCAGATTTTGTGCGAGTGACGCAAAGTAGTACATGGTGAGCAATCCCACATCTCTCCTGAGTGACGGCGCATAAAGTCGCGACACCCGGCATCTTGGGCGGTTTAGCCTTTAGCTCTGCAGTGCATACAAAGCTTGTAACCTGCGGGTGGCCGGCCCTTCACCTTTTCGAGAATATCTCGTCCTGATTGGCAATCGTTATGCGTGTGATAAACGCGGTCATCTTTCGCAGATTCTTTGGCTGAGTAATAGGGGTTTACCTTCACGTTCGTCCTCCATGGCTCTAGAGTACGCCTATCACCAATGAAATCTAGACAGACTCGGACAGACTTGACGCAGTTCTAATTGGAATAATCGCAACCAAGCTGACGCGCACAAAGAAATGGCGAGTCAGTTGAAAACGAGGAGACGCGGCAAGAAGGGATTCAAGAATGCCCAATGAATCAGACAATTGATGCCTATAATCCCGGGTCATGGGAATCTCGGAGTGGCTAAAACATAATCAGTTACATGTCGCCTGGTAGCGGACGTACTCTCGTTTTTGATAGGGGTTGTTGTAGCTTGGATACTGTCAATGCCCGCTAGAAGACTAGCTCAACTTGGGGCGGAGGAAAAAACACGGCAGAAGCAGGATCGATCTATCGGGCAAATTTTGCTACAAATATCTTCCGTTCATCGCCAGTACGCTTCTCATCCAAATTTATTCCCCGAGGATGAAATGCGCGATTGGCTAACAGGAGACGAGCCGCTTCGACTACACGCGGCTCTCCGCTTGCTGAAATCTGACGGAAACGCCAAGCCGGCAAACGGCGACCCTGGCTATTGGATTTTTGATTAGGCCGAACGGTTAACACTTGATGCGGCATACGCTGTCACTTACCGCAAGCAGGCGGATAAGAGGACGCTGGTGAGCCAAGTACGAGACCGGGCGGGGGAGTGATCACGTGACCGCCGTACGCTGCAAAGGGGTCCGAAGACGAATCGGAAGGTCTTTTCGCTGTCGAAGGGCCATTTTGATCCGTTAGGTGATCAAACGGATTTGTTGATGCGTTTGGGTCTTTGAATGGATCGCAAACCTTGCCTGTTGTCGCGTCTAGCAGGTACCGAGTTTCTCCAAACCTCTCAAAACGATGGCTAGGAAACTGCCGCCCGACGAGCAAGCCCGTTCCGAACCCGGCCCCGCAAGCAGCTAAAACTACGCCAACGAATAAAGCAATCCCTTTCTTCCCCAAGAATTGCATGAATCCTCCGATTTTCTAATAAGGAGCAAATAGAGGCATTGTCCCCGGCTTTTGCCGGGGACAATGCCATTAATAGTTGGATTTAATCCGGATGAGCACTTCGACAATCCTAAGTGAAATCAGGATCGCTTCCAACCATACAAGTAGAGTCATACATCGGCTCCTGTTTGAGTTCGGCTGTCGCCGTACTGCAACGCTCTCCCTTGCGCGGAGAGTTAGCATCACTCTAATCTTTATGTCTATCGATTGACACAGCCTCCGCGCATGCCACCCAGTACGCGTGATTTAAAAGAGGAGAACTATGATTAATCACATTATTCTTACGGTGAGCGATGTGGAACGATCGCTGGCCTTTTATGAGGCGGCGCTGAAGCCGCTGAACATCCAATACTTTCTGCCGTACAAGGGGAAGGACGGTCATCCGGACCTGTGGGGATTTGGGGATGGCACGCGCGCGTACTTCTGGCTGAAGCAAGGGAAGGCCGATCCGGCGGCGATTCATTGGGGTTTCGACGCGGAGAATAACGCTAAGGTGGAGGAGTTCTACAAGGCGGCGATGGCGGCGGGCGCGCGGGACAACATTTCTCCGCGTGCGCGGCTGGAATACTATGCCGGATATTATGCGGCGGATGTATTGGACCCCGACGGATATTCGTTCGAGGTCGTTCATAAAAGCTGAGGATGGAACGGCCCCATCATTGGGGCGGGGTCGGTTACTCAAGCTCGTAGCATAGCAGCCAATCATTGGTACGGCGATACCTCCAACTTCAGGTTGTAGGCGACCGGTCGGCCATCTTTGAACGCCGGGATAAATTTCCAGTTCTTCGTCGCGTTCATCAGTTCGGGGTCCTCTTTGGGAACCGACAGTTTTGCCGAGTGCACCTTGCCCGCCTCATCGATGACGAGCTGAACTGTCTCCTGTGATTGCGCCAGCGATTGCTGCGATGGTGACAGCGGTGGTCGCCACAGCAGAATCGCGACCGGAGCCGTATCGGCAGCCATCGCATACGTTGAGGCTCCCTGAATCTGGGGCGTCTGCGGTTCCATCTTCGCGCCGAAGCCCGGGACGCCATAATTCAATTGCGTCTCTGCTTTCGGACCAGGCGCATGGGGCTTGAGAAATTTGTAGACGACAGGGGTGTCGTGCCACTTTGGCGGCAATTTCGCGGAAGCGATGGCTGCCACCTGCGAATCAATCCCTCTGGCGCGGGCTGCCAGAATTTTCGTTTTTATCCGCGCAGCGTCGGCAGCTGGCCATGCTGCGTCCAATTCAGTCCAAGCCTGCTGCGGACGTCCGCTGTAGAGATAGGCCCAAACAATCTCCAGAACCTTAACCTTGGTCTTGCGCAGCCGAGTCCACTCCGCTACCGGTAGCGAGCCGAATGCCAATTGTCCGTCGCTGTTGCGGAAGCTGCTCAATTCCTGTGCGGTCAGTTGCCCGCGTAATTCCGCAATCTGCCGGTCATATTGAGACAGGTAGTGAGCGCTCACATCCGTCAAACCTTTGTGATCGAAGCTCAGCACAACGGTCGGCGGAAAATCGTAATCCGCATAGGTCAACCCGTCGAAGCCGTTCACTGCAGCGGCATCTGTTGTCCAAATCGCGACCCTTTTGTTGAAGTCAGCATCGACGGCCCGGTAAGAGTCTCCTCCAGAAATGGTTTTAAGAAGTTGCGGATTCTTGCGTAGCGAGTAGATCAGGTAGGTCGACTGCCAGTCGTCATCGGCACGTCGCACCTGAAACGCAACTACCGGCACACCCAAGCCAAGATCCGCGCCGAGTACATCGATGTCCACCTGCGGGGCGTTCGCCACTGCCACCAGCTGATCGTGGTTCCAGCTCAGGATTGCGTCGCACATTCGCGTTGCAAAGCCCCCGCTCTGCGCCGCGCCTACCCGTACGCTCACTCCCGTGGGAAACTGCGTCTCGAAGTGGCCATTGCCGTTGTCGCAAACCGCCTGTTGTGTCTGAGTCGGGCCAACCATGCCGATCAGGCAAAACAGAATCGCGAGTAACGCAAGCCGACCGACAATGCGATTCCCGCTGGGCATTGCTGCAGTGATCTGGATCCGTGTCGCGTGGCGCGAACAGTCGAGTGAGGCAGTTCTGCTGGCGGTATGCACCCTGTCCGTATACACCCCAGCGGACGGCATTGTCGATCAATGTTAGCGATGACCCGATTCACGTGCGAGGAGCGCATAGCCATAGTTCCGTAGGATTTTGAAAACAATTTTGCGTGCTTGATTCCCGAATTGGGAGGGACGGGAAGGTGTGTGCCGAATTGATTTTCAGCGGGGACGGAACGCGTTTCTTCCGTTGAATTTCACAGGCTGCGAGCGCAACTCTAGACCAGACGGCAAGGGCGTGAACATGCTGGCGTCTTTGCCCCGTCTCCATAGAGAGTGAGCGCGCAGATGGCAACCTCCCCCGGTTCCAGGATTTCGCAAGCTTCCGTACAAATTCCGTTGAGCGTGTTGCCGGCGCTCGAATGGGTGCCGCTGCCGTCCCCGAAAAAACAACCGCGTGGGACGGCGGCGACGGCAATTGCAGCAGCACAGGCGGCACGCGAACGCGAGCGGATTCTGCTGGAGAATATGCCGATGGTGCGGATAGTAGCGTACCGCATGTTGGAGCGGCTGCCGCAGCACGTGGAGCTGGACGACCTGGTGAGCGCGGGCGTTATCGGGCTGATTGACGCCTACAACAAATTCGATCCGAGTAAAAAAGTTCTGTTTCGCAGTTATGCGGCGGTGCGGATACGGGGAGCCATCCTGGACAGTTTGCGCGGGATGGATTGGGCACCGCGGGAGATCCGCCGCAAGGCCCGCGAAATAGAAGAAGCGACGCAGCGCATGACCCAGCGCCTGGGGAGGAAACCGCAGCAGAGTGAAGTTGCGGCCGAACTGGGGATGGCGTTTGCGTCGTTTCAGGAATTGCTGCTGACGATGAAAGGCCTGGAGGTCGGCAGCCTGCAAGCGCCGCATGGCGAGGGCTCGACGGAAGAGGTAATTGTCTACGTCCAGGCCAATCCGGACGATGATCCACTGCACCGGTGTATGCGCAGCGAGCGTGCGGCGAAGTTATCAGCAGTGGTGGCGGAGTTGCCGGAGCGGGAGCAGCGGGTGCTGCAGATGTATTACGTGGAAGAGATGACGCTGAAGGAAATTGGCCTGGTGCTGGGGTTGGTGGAGTCGCGAGTATCGCAAATTCGCACGGCAGTGCTGGAAGTTTTGCGAGCGCGATTGGGTTGTGACGCGATGTGGCAACACGTGTGATTGCCATCACCGCCAAGGATATTTCGCAGGGAACATCGTTCAATACAGTCCGTGGAGAAGTGCAATCCAGGAGTGAACGATCATGCCCACTAGTAAATTTCTGGCCGATCCTGAAGTAGAGGAGGCGACTGTCTACTCCTCGCTGCGCAGCCGAGGCGTTTCGCGGCGGCGGTTTCTGCAGTTCTGCTCTGTGATGACGGCAACGCTGGCGTTGCCGGACATTTATATGACACGCGTGGCCGAGGCGCTGGAGACCAAAGCCAAGCCGGTGATGGTGTGGCTGGAATTCCAGGATTGCGCGGGAAATTCCGAGTCGATGTTGCGGTCGTCCTCCCCGGACATTGCTGCGTTTGTGCTGGACCTGGTCTCGCTGAACTATCACGAAGTGTTGATGGCTGGCTCCGGCAAATTTGCGGACAAGGCACTCGCAGACAGCATCAGCCAATACAAAGGGAAATATCTGGTAGTGGTAGAGGGCGCGATTCCCCATGGAGATGGCGGCGTGTACTGCACCATTGGCGGGCGCACGGCGCTGAGCATTGTGCAGGAAGTCTGCAAGGATGCCGCGGCGGTGATTGCGGTGGGTGCGTGCGCATGGGATGGCGGACTGGTGGCTGCCAGTCCGAACCCGACGGGCGCAACAGGATTGCAGGCGGTGCTGCCGGGAACCACGGTGGTGAACCTGGGTGGATGTCCGCACAATCCTGCAAATACGGCCGCGGTGCTGACGCACTACATTACGTTCGGCGAGCTGCCGGCGCTCGACCAATACAATCGCCCGCTGTTTGCCTATGGACGCCTGATCCACGATCAATGCGAACGCCGCGCCCATTATGATGCCGGCGAGTTTGTTGAGGAGTGGGGCGATGACGGCAGCCGCAAGGGATATTGCCTGTACAAGATGGGGTGCAAGGGGCCGGAGTCGACCTACAACTGCCCGACGGTTCGCTGGAACAGCGCGACTAGCTGGCCGGTGAAGGCTGGACACGGCTGCATTGGCTGTGCGGCTCCGCGATTCTGGGATACTCGTTCGCCGTTCTATCGGCGACTGCCCAGCGTGCCGGGTTTTGGCGTGGATGTGCCGATCGGCGAAATCGGCGCGGTGCTGTTGGGCGCGGTGGCGGTTGGCAGCGCGGCCCATGGCATCTCGCGTGCGGTCCGATTCCGCAAGGAACCGAGCGAACACAATACTTCTGCAGATCCTGAATCCAGCACATCGACCAACGGGAAGCCAAGCCCGAATGAAAAGGAGAATTAAGTATGGCACGCGTGGTCATTGATCCGGTTACGAGAATTGAAGGGCATCTGCGGATTGAGGCAGAGCTGCAGGGCGGAAAAGTGTCGGACGCGTGGAGCTCCGGAACGATGTTTCGCGGGATTGAGATTATCTTGCGCGATCGCGATCCACGCGAGGCGTGGATCTGGGCGCAGCGGATTTGCGGCGTTTGCACGACCGTACATGCCATGGCGTCTGTGCGCGCAGTAGAGAATGCGCTGGGCGTCGAAGTGCCGGACAATGCACGCCTGCTGCGCAACATTATTGCGTCGTCGCAGAACGTGCAGGACCACGTGATCCACTTCTATCATTTGCACGCGCTGGACTGGGTGGATGTGACGGGTGCGCTGAGAGCCGATCTTGCCAAAACCTCACAGATCGCGCAGTCGATTTCTGACTGGCCGAAATCGAGCACGGTGTATTTCAAGAGTGTGCAGGATCGCGTGAAAGGGCTGGTTGCGAGCCGCCAGCTGAGCATCTTTACCACCGGCTATTGGGGACACCCGGATTATCGCCTGCCGCCTGAAGTGGATTTGCTGGCGGTGGCGCATTATCTGGAAGCACTGGAATTTCAGCGGGAATACATTCGCATGCACGCCGTGCTGGGTGGGAAAAATCCACATCTGCAGACATTTCTTGTGGGCGGTATGGCGACGTCGATGGACCCGAACGAGCCGCAGGCGGTGCTGAATCCGGAAAGAATCGATCTGTTGCGGAAGCTGGCAGCGATGGGCAACACTTTTGTGAACCAGGTGTACATCCCCGACCTGCTTGCGATTGCCTCGTATTATCCCGACTGGTTCCAACGTGGCGAGGGCCTGGGAAATTTCATGACCTACGGGGATTATCCCGCGGGAAGTTTGAAGACGGTTGCTAGTTATGGATTCAAACGTGGCATGATTCTCAATCGTGATTTGTCGACGGTGCATCCAGTGGACCCGGCGCAGATCACGGAGAACGTAGCCCGCTCCTGGTATGAGTACGATGGGGCGAGCGGAACGTCGCTGCATCCGTCGGAAGGGCAGACCAACCCCAAGTATGCCGGTCCGCAGCCTCCGTACGAATTCCTGGATGTGGAAGCGAAATATTCCTGGTTGAAGTCGCCGCGCTATAACAACACGGCCGTGGAAGTGGGACCATTGGCGCGGATGCTGGTGAATTATGCCGCCGGCCAACCCGATGTTAAGTCCGCAGTTGACGGAGCCCTCCAGGCCGCCAAGCTGCAGCCGCAAGCTCTTTATTCCACGCTGGGGCGGGTAGCAGCCCGCGGGCTTGAGGCAAAAGTTCTAGCCGCAAAAGTACCCGGCTGGATCGACGAGCTGGACGCGAACATGAATCGTGGGGAATTACGCATTCACAACGGAGACATGTGGGATCCGGAGTCGTGGCCCAAGCAGGCGCAGGGGGCAGGATTACACGAGGCTCCGCGAGGTTCGCTGGGACACTGGGTGGAGATCGAGGATCAAAAGATCAAAAACTACCAGGTGATTGCGCCGACTACGTGGCTTGCGGGTCCGCGCGATGCAAACGGGGTGCGAGGCGCCTATGAGGCGTCGCTGCTGAACACCCCGCTGGTAAATCCTGAACAGCCTCTGGAAATTCTGCGGACGGTGCATTCCTTCGATCCTTGCCTGGCCTGCGCGGTGCATGTCGTCGACGCGGCCGAAGTGGAACTGGCGCACAAAATTCTGACCTGCGTGTAAGGAGGAGCCCATGGCAACAACAATTGCAAGCGCAGCGCAGGCCGGAAAGCGAATCGTGCGCTATTACGTGTGGGAGCTGCCAGTTCGGCTGGTTCACTGGGCACTGTTCTTCAGCATCGCGATCTTGTCTGTCACCGGTTATTACATTCATAGTCCATACCTGATTGCCCATGGCAGCGGCGCATACGTGATGGGCACGATGCGCGCAATCCATCTGAGTGCGGCCGTTCTTTTTCTGGCGGCGCTATTGCTTCGGGCATATTGGTTCTTCGCTGGAAATCAATTTGCGCGCTGGCGGGCGTTTCTGCCCCTGACCAGGACGCAACACAAGAATCTAAAAGAGACCATTCGTTATTACGCGTTGCTGCGCTATTCGCCGCCGCTGACTATTGGCCACAACATGCTGGCTGCGCCGGTATATGCGATCATCTATATTCTTTGCGCAGTGGAAGGTTTGACCGGTTTGGTGATGTATAACGCGCAGCTGAAGGCGCCATTCCTGAACGCTGTTATCGGATGGATTCCTCAGATGGTGAGCATCCAGACTTTGCGGTCGATCCACTTTTTCCTGATGTTTGCCTTCTGGGCGTTTCTGGTTCACCACCTCTATAGTGCGATCCTGACTGCGATGCACGAGCGCGACGGTCTGATGGATAGCATTTTTACCGGCAACAAGTCTGTGAGCAGCGAGTTGCTGGAGGAGACCAGCCTGGATCTGCTGGAGCAGGAGAAGACGGTCGATGCCGCACATCGCTAACGCCGAGGGCACAAAGACAATCGCTGTGCTGGCACTGGGAAACCTGATGCATGGCGACGATGGGGTGGGCATCCACCTGCTGCGGGCGCTTGAGTCGCAAAATCCAAAATTGACGGCGGAATGCGAAGCGCGTGGGATCGAGTTGAGATGGATTGAAGGCGGAACGCAGGGGTTGGAGCTGACGCACTCCCTCGATGGCGTGAATTATTTGCTGGTGCTGGACGCCGTCGCGATGCAACAGACGCCGGGCACCGTCGCGCGATATGCAGGAGACAGTCTGTATCAGCTGCCCGTCGGGCGAAGCGTACACCTGATGGGATTGTCGGACCTTCTTGTCGCGATCCAGCTTCTAGGAAATCCTCCGCGCGAAGTGATTCTGCTGGGTGTTGAACCGGAAAGCACGGCATGGAGTTTGGAGATGTCGGCGCAAGTGACGGCTGCATTACCGCTGCTGCTGGGCGTGGCGAAGAAGCAAATTGTTGCATGGATGGAATCGTCCGAGCATGGGCGATGCAGCGGATCGTGTGGCTGCGTGTCTGCGGGCCAATGCCACTCCGGCAAGGAACTTCACGCGTCGCTGCGCTGATCTAGTTGGTTGCGAGGGCCTGCATCACAGAAGCTTCTTGGGCAAGCTGGCGTTTCCGTTCCAGTTTGTAGCGCAGCGTGATCAGCATGACACCCCATACGAACCAGCCTGCCAGGTTCCACCAGACTGCAGGCCACATGCTGGGATCGAGCCCGGAATTTGGGCCGCCGCCGATGACAGGCGAGGGATGTTGCGTGCGCCACCAGCGAATCGACATATACACGATGGGAACATCGATGGCTGCGAAGATCGACAACACGGCGGCGAGAGTTTGCGTCTGTCCGCCGGCGGTGAAGCGGCGCAGCAGCAGATAGCTGACGTAGATGAGCCACAACATCAGGAAGCTGGTGAGCCGTTCATCCCATGTCCACCAGATACCCCACACAGGACGTGCCCACAACATGCCGGTGGCGAGGCCGATGGTGCAAAAGACCAGCGTCATCTCCGCGGAAGCAAGAGCAAGAGCGTCGGCCTTTTGGGCGCGTAGCGGATTGGAATTTCGCGTGGAAAGAAAGACCAGCGAGGCGATGAAGTTGAGGTAGGGAAATAGCAGCGCCATGATGGCGGACGGGAAATGATAGTAGAAGATACGCTGGATTTCACCCATGGTCGCTTCCGTGGGCGCGACCCAGATGGCCTGATACAAGCCGACGGACAACAGAACCAGAGCCAGCGGTAATCCGATCAACAGAGTTTTTTTCATGGTAAAAACCAAAGCCTGTGCTGCTGGATAACGTGCCGTTACCTTCTACAAAACTTTCTATATCTGTCCGAATGATTTCCGAAAGTCTACTACGGAATCGGTGCAGCCCAGCTACGACTCATTGCGGCTGCGCCATGCTGGCTGTTTGCTTCGGTTTTTCTCCCGGCTTGGCGGGAGCATACTTTGAAGCGCACTTAGCCTGAATCTGGCTGGCATGAAAGACGCCATCGCGACCGTACATGCCGACGGCCAGCGCCTGCGCATTGTCTTTAAAGGTGTCGGGTGGCGGATCGCCGCCGGTGTAGTTGACCCGGAGTTTGCGGCCCTGCTCCATCAGAACAAACTGGGCGTGCGCGCCATCGCGCGTGATTGAACCTGGCTCGACATTGCCGGCAACGCGCAGGTGGCGTGTGTAGGCGCGGCTGCCCATGGACTGCAATTCCTGAATGGTGACGTAATAGCTCTTGTTCGCACGGACGCCAGTCACCGCCAGATACAAGATGGTGCCAACAATGACGACTGTGGCGATGGTTACGCGGACTCCAACAGAATTTTTCTGCACTGAAAATCTCCTGCACATCAACTTCGAGACTAGAAGCTGTCTCATAAACTCGAAATCGCTCGATACGTCCGGTGTGAGAACCGCAATCAAAGCGGGTCTCAGGTTCGTTGGCTGAAATCGCAACGCCATCTATGAGACAGCTTCTACCTTCCAGTATGCGCCAAAAATCAGCGAAATGAACAGCGATTCTGCGCGTCTGGAGTGACCTGCATCACTGCATCGAGTGACACCGAAAGATATACCTGAAGCCTACATAAAACTTTTCAACCTCCACTTCGCCGCACCACAAACAAGCCATTGAGGGGTCCCATTGATGCGCGTGACCACTGCACCAGCCAAATGGTTTGATTCGGTTCATTGGCAGACTGCCGTGCTGATCTTCATGTCGGTTGTCATGGCGGCAGCTTTGATTGCCAGGTTTGCGCTGCATCTTCCTGCCGCGGTCGATTCGCTGCTGCTGGTGGGGATTCTCGGATCGTGTCTGCCCATTCTTGTTGAGTTGATCGGAGAAATGACGCGGGGAAATTTCAGCGTCGACTTGCTGGCCGCAATTTCCATCGTGACCGCCCTCATCCTGCATGAGTACTGGGTTGCGGCAATTGTGATATTGATGCTTTCCGGAGGACAAACGCTGGAGACCTACGCGACTCGCCGCGCGTCGTCGGTGCTGGGTGCGCTGGCAAAACGCATGCCGGAAGTTGCTCACCGGGTCAACGCGGACCGGCTGGTCGTGGATGTACCCAGCGGAGAAATTGCAGTCGGCGATCTGGTCATGCTGTATCCGCACGAATTGTGCCCGGTGGACGGAATTGTGATGGACGGCCTGGGCAGCATGGATGAGTCGTACCTGACCGGCGAACCGTATTTGATGGAGAAAGCACCGGGCACAACGGTGCTGTCAGGGTCGATCAATGGAAATTCCGCGCTGACGATTCGCGCGACAAAAATCGCCCGCGATTCGCGGTATGCCAAGATCGTCGAAGTGCTGCACGCGTCGGAAGAAGATCGTCCGGCGATTCGACGACTCGGAGATCGCATCGGGAAATGGTACACGCCGCTGGCCGTATTGATTGCGGCGGCGAGTTGGTTTTTCAGCGGCCATGCCGAGCGCTTTCTTGCGGTGCTGGTGATTGCGACGCCGTGCCCGCTGCTGATTGCGATTCCGGTGGCGATTATCGGCGCGATTTCTGTAGGGGCGCGCTACGGCATCGTGATTAAAGATCCCTCAATTTTAGAGAAGCTGGATTCCTGCAGAATTTTAATTGTCGATAAGACGGGGACGCTGACGTATGGTGAGCCGAGTTTGACGGAAGTGGTTTCTCTCAGCTTGATCCCGCGGGTGACGCTTTTGCAATTTGCGGCCAGCCTGGAGCGGTACTCGAAACATCCGCTGGCGAAGGCGGTGCTCGATGCGGCCAGTCGCCAGCAGATTCCGCTGATCAGCGCGGGAGAGGTTTCAGAAGCACCGGGCACAGGGTTAACAGGGGAAATTCACTGCCACGAATGGACGCTGACGGGTCGTGGACGTATCGATGAAAGGCTTGCAAACCAATTGCCGCCGACCGTGCCGGGGCTGGAGTGCGTGCTGCTGCGCGATGGAGAACTGGCGGGGCTGCTTCGATTTCTGGATGAGCCGCGCGGCGAGAGCCAGCCGTTCCTTGCGCATTTGGGCCCGAAGCACGCGATTGAGGAGATCGTGCTGCTCTCTGGAGATCGGCCGGCGGAGGTGGCGCAGTTTGCCACCACGATGGGACTGAAGCATGTGTATGGCGGCATGAGTCCGGAGCAGAAGCTGGCGATCGTACGGCGCATGACGGCGCAGCAACCCACGCTGTACCTGGGCGACGGCATCAACGATGCGCCTGCCATGATGGCGGCGACCGCAGGCGTGGCGCTGGGTGTGAACAGCGACATTACGACCGAGGCAGCGGGAGCAGTGATCCTGCAATCGTCGCTGGCGGGCGTGGATGAGCTGATGCATATTGGTCGTCGCATGCGGCGCATTGCGCTGACCAGCGCGGTGGGAGGAATGCTGCTGAGCCTGGCGGGAATGTGCGCTGCATCACTCGGATATTTGACGCCGATTCAGGGTGCGCTTGCGCAGGAGGTGATCGATTTGTTGTCGATCTTAAACTCGCTGCGCATGATTCTTCCGGTGGGAGAGATGAGCGATTTTCATCTGCCCGTGAGCGCGGGCGGAAAAGGTTCGTAGGGAGGCTGCAATCCCATGCCTGTCGCGAGACATCGGGCAACCGGCAGCCAAAATAGTTGAAGGTTTATACAGGCTAGTTGAAGGATTATGCAGGCTAATTGAAGGATTATGCGGGCTAGTTGAAGGATTATGCAAAGGCGGGAAGTGAGCCAAGCTGCTGATTCTGCTGGGCTTCAGAGGTTTTTTCGTCCGAGAAGTGGAGGAAAAGTTGCCGTTTGTTAAAAAAACGCGCACGCAGCGTGCCAAAGACGGAACTGGCGCATAGCGGCGTCTACAACCATTCTACCGTTTTCGGTCGAAATTCAGTGCCAGGTCGGACGATGTATTTGCGTGTGACGGACGCGATCCCAGGTCTCAGAAGCCGCGACGACAGACATAGGACCCCAGGTGGATTCATCTCTGACCTTCTAGAGCACCCATCCGGATGGGTCAATCGGGTAGCAATTGAAAATCAATTTCCCTAATTGCGAAAGGACCGTTCCGATCCGGAATCCACCAGTGAGCTTGAGATTTCTCCCCCTCGAATCCGATTATGAGAAACGCCTCGCTGGGAGAAATGAGAGCGTTGCCGGAAATGGCGTCCTTGAGGCGGTCTAAGAGTTCTTCGGATCGGCACTCGTGGATCATGACCTTGATGTCCGACTTCACCCCGGCAAGTTTTTCGAAGTCCCAAACGACACCGCGCCATCCCGGACCCCATTCCGACTCGCATGCGATCCGCGGACCGTACGCTTTATCGAAAAGGATAAAATCCACCAGGTAATGTCCTTTCGTACCACCGTTCTCCGGACGCAACTCCCACCCCGACCCCTTCTCGCGACGGTATTTTTCCCAGAACTGCCCAACTGCCCACGTATATTCTTTTGTTTCGTTCTGGGTCTTCGGACGCTTTTTCGCGAGTTTCGGCAAGTCGCTGCTAATCCGGCTAGCTAACTCCTGGATGACGCGCTTTCTTGCAATCGATCTCATGCGATCCTCCCCAACTGCGGACACAGTGTAGCACCAGGCTAGCTCAACGAAGATTTTGAATTTCTATTGCCGCCTCGCGCTCTCCGCCTCAAGCTTGTCGTATGGTCGTATTAGGTGCGCATACCTTCGTCCCGCCGCATACAGATCAATCGAGCGGTACAATTGCGGAAACCACGGAGATCAATCTGAGGCTCATTCGACTATGAAATCTGTGCTGCTGGCGTTCATGCTGTTCGTTGTGTCAACGTCGCTCAACGCCGGGCAGACCAACCCGGCGGGAAATGGCGCGCAGAACGGTCAGGGGTTAGCTGGAAACTTTAAAGACATGGAGGGTCGGATCTTAGCAGTAGAACGCGACCCGAGGTATTCCAGATGGAGATATGACATAGCCGCGTTTCAGTCAGATGCTAGCCGATTGTTTGAATCCGCCGCTGCGGTGAAGTCCCAATGTCTACCGAATCAAGGCGTGGTCTCCGACCTCTGCGAGTCCGCACAGACCAGGGAGGGACTGATTCTGGCCGACTGTCTCGCGGTCGCCAGTCTTGCTGACCCAAGTTCTGGTTCTCCTGATGAAGATGCTGATACGATTCGTCCGCAGATCGAGGAATGGTACTCTTCAGGCTTCGATAAGTCCCGCCTAGGGATCGCCCAATATGCAGGATCGATGACTCCTTATCGGCAGGAAATTGCAAGGGCAGATTTGCTACGACGAAAGGCTGAGCAGTCAGCGAATGCCGGCGACTGGACAGGTGGGCTCATCTTTCTCCGCCATTCCCAGCTAATTATGCACGACGTCTTCTTTACGGTCTTTCACACAGTTCAGCCGGGAAAGTGATGCCTGAATTTTGGTTTGGATGTGGCGTGTGGCGCACCCTTCTTTTGTATTTGCCAACCTACCATGGAATAGGCACCCGGCAC